>ERZ773212.39-NODE-39-length-73825-cov-5.181632_pt1 | contig 73825 bp, 93 predicted proteins | sample MGYA00581005_ERZ773212 | MGnify/ENA primary metagenome ERZ773212 (study PRJEB29015, sample SAMEA2738154) | human oral metagenome | biome: human oral; feature: human-associated habitat; material: saliva | place: China | collected 2196 ... | reverse complement strand
ACCAATACGGATGCTTAGCTCAGTTGTGGAGAGCAACAACCTTACAAGTTGAAGGTCATAGGTTCAAGTCCTATAGCGTCCACCATATTTTTTGGAGGGGTGTCTGAGTCCGGCTGAAAGTACCAGACTTGAAATCTGGCGTACGCAAGTACCGTGGGTTCGAATCCCACCCCCTCCGCCAACTGTGGGAGCATAGTATAATGGTATTATGGTTGTCTCCAAAACAACAGATAGAGGTTCGATTCCTCTTGCTCTTGCCAAGAAAAATATGCATGTATAGTATAATGGTATTATGTCTAATTTCCAATCAGAAGATGTGAGTTCAATTCTCACTGCGTGCTCCATTAAATAATTTGCAAACTCAGTCATAAATAGCAAGACCATGCTACTGAGAATGCCTTGGATAAAGCAGAACACTATAGAGAGATATTTCTATAGGATGCTGTTCAGTGTACTTGTGAGGGTACATTGAGGAGAGTCGAAAGTACTCAACCTTAAGAGGTAGTTGCAAAGCATTATGAGAATAAGGTATGACTAACTGTTCTCAAGCATAATTGAAACCTAGTTTTGAGTTGGCTCTTAAGAGTTGAGGAGAAAACGGGGAGTAGTCCTAAAACCTAGCATATATGAAGAGTATGTGTAGTTTAGTAGGAAATCTTCAAACAAGCTTGAGTGAGTGCAAGAAAGGCTTGCAGAAATGTGAGTCAAAACAGACGTCAGTACAAGTACCAAAAGTGCATTTCAGAAGATAAAGGTCGTAAGTCAACGAAACAAGCTCTGAATGGTTTGGGAAAGTTATAGGTATTAGTCCTATAGAGGTTTAAGCTTGCAAAAGCAGTATGAGAAGTCAAGGGTCGCTCCTGAAGGCTCAGACTCATATTCCTCTTTATCTAATAATTCGTAGTAATGTTATTGTCAGGTGAAAATCTTGCAAATTATTTATTTTTTCATGGGGAATTAGCTTAACTGGGAAAGCACTTGTCTTGCAAACAAGAAGATAAGAGTTCAAATCTCTTATTCTCCACCACATATTAATTTAAAAAAAGCAGTTTACAAATGATAACTAAAATGTTATAATTAATAAGAAATATAAATTTGATACTTACGCTCAAATTTTAAAATAACTAATAGCTTATTAAATAATTTGTAGATCTTAGTTATAGAGTAAAATAAGAATTGAATTTGTATTTTATATGGTGCTGTGGTAGAAAGGTTTCATACATGAGGTTTTCATCCTCAAGATCAGGGTTCGACTCCCTGCAGCATCACCAATATGTGATGGGTTCAATTCATTAGAGTCTGTTTTTATTAAAACTTACAAAATGACGGTGATGATTTATAATTTATACATGTGAAAAATGTGGTAAATTTGTAAAATATAACATAGTTCTATCATTCAGCTGGTTGGAGCACGTACCTAATATACATGAGGTCATAATTTCGAGTCTCTTATCAGCTATACTAAATATATCCGCCACTGGCCAAGAAGTAAGGCACCGAACTTTTAATTCGGGGATGCTCGGGGCAGTACCGAGGTGGTGGACCACAAATATTCTGCATTCAGTTTACATTATTTTTGAGGAATTTTAAAATGTGAACTAAACCTCCTTTTCTAAATTTTTTGCTAAAAATTCCTCAATTTATATATGGAAGCTTACTCGTGGTTGAGATATCAATAGAGATAAAAGGTTCAACTCCTTTCAGCTTCCGGATATTTCCTAAAGATACGACAGGAAACGATGATTTTTCTGCTTTTACATCTAGTTGGTTATGTGGTCGTATACGTGCCATCTTATAATTTAAAAGCAGATGCATATGGCTCCATAGTTCAGTTGGTTAGAATGCTAGCCTGTCACGCTAGAGGTCATGGGTTCAAGTCCCATTGGAGTCGCCACATTTGTACCTATCGTATAACTGGACAGTACATTGCACTACGAATGCAAAAATTAGGGTTCAAGTCCTTATAGGTACACCAGAATATGGTGGGTATCGTCTAACGGTCAAGATGCAGGGTTGTGATCCCTGAGATATGAGTTCGATTCTCATTGCCTACCCCACAAATATGCTTGAATAGCTCAGATAGTAGAGCGTTCGGTTGAAGCCCGAAAGGTCCTTGGTGCAATCCCAAGTTCAAGCACCATTACAAAATTCTATTTACCTAGAGTTTTGAGTAGTATGTAGTTTGTAGTAGTTTATAGAATGCTTTCAAAAAGATAAAACAAGCATATAACGAAAATCAAGTTATAGTAATAGTTTGAGAACCTTGTAAATTAGTAAAATAATTGAGTCTCTATTTTACTCCATTTTATATACTGCTTTTTCGGAGGGTCCTGTAGCGGCAATCAGAGCGGACTGTAAATCCGTTGGTTTAACCTTCGTGAGTTCGAGTCTTACCCCTCCGACCACATGATGCGGAGTAGTAGAAGTGGTTATCTCGTCAGGCTCATAACCTGAAGATCGTGGGTTCAAATCCCACCTCCGCAACCACATCAAATTAATTTTAAAGCATATGAGATTAATTGAGGTGAGTGTGGACATCTTACGACATGACTATAGACTTGTCAAAGAGATATTAGCTAAATCTCATTCTGCACAATAATATACGCCTACGTAGTTTAATAGTAGAACGGGTGTTTTGTAATCACTCAGTACGGGTGCAATTCCTGTCGTAGGCTCCAGTTGTGCACTGCTAACTCAATTGGTAGAGTACTCGACTCTTAATCGAGGAGTTTTGGGTTCGAGCCCCAAGCGGTGCACCAGAGTATGTGCTTGTGATGGAACTGGTATACATACTAGTCTTAGAAACTAGGTTTTGTGAGTTCGACTCTCACCAGGCACACCAATTATGTGTCTATAGTTCAACGGATAGAACAATGGTCTTCTAAATCATTGATTGAGGTTCGATTCCTCATAGACACACCAAATTTGAAAGGAGAATATACATGAAGAAACCATTGATTGTCAATCTATACGGTGCACCATCTGCTGGTAAGTCTACTGGAGCAGCGTATATCTTTTCAAAGCTTAAGCTAAAAAGAATTAATGCTGAACTAGTAACTGAGTTTGTCAAAGGTAAAGTATACGAGCAGTCTAAAGGTGTATTTGACAATCAAGTGTATATTTTTGGAAAGCAATTCTTTCAGATGAGTAAGCTTTATGACAATGTCGACGTAATTGTTACAGATGCACCTCTTATGCTACAAGCTTACTATGGTGAAAAGTATAATTTCTTCTATAGTCAAGAATTAACAAATTTAGTTAAGAGGGTTGTAGACGAAGAAAATGCTTTAAATATATTTGTAGAACGTTCTAAACCTTATGACCCTAGTGGTAGATTTCAAACAGAACAAGAGTCTGATGAAATTGCTAAAGAGTTGAGAACATTCTTAGAAGATAATAATATTGACTTTACTACTATCTGCGGTGATACTAAGTATTATGACAAGGTAGTAAATGAAGTTTGTAATTTACTTTGGAGAGATGCTCGAGCGGCTGATGAGGACGGTTTGCTAAACCGTTAAACATTCGTGTTTCATGGGTTCGAATCCCATTCTCTCCGCCAAATCGCAAAAAGACTTCCTTTTGTAAAATAGCATGATAAACTTAGTCTTCGCGATATTTTATATAGAAATGACATAAAAGCTTCCTTTTGGACTTCTAAAACACAAAATCAAATTTAGCTTTCGTCATTTTTATTTTTTTCAATAATTTAATGGAGGATCATAGTATGATAAAGTTTTTAGAGTTTGATGTAGCTTCAATGATGAGATTATTTCATATTGCTGTAAGTAACGAGTCTACTAAGAAAGTTAATGCTACAAAAGCTATTCAACATGGTCTTCTTTTTGTAGATGATGCTTGCAATGTACTAGATACTATTGATGAGCATCTTTTTGATTTAGCAATTGATACTCTAGGTCTTGATAATGAGATTTGGAGTAATACATTCCATAAGAGCTGGGATAAGGTCGAAAATGCACCGATTGAACAGCTTGTATTTGAACAGTTAGTTCATTACTTTTCAACTTACGGTATGGAATATCTAGGACTTCCTGCAATGCCAGTAATTCCATGTGAAGATATTATTTCAGACAAGGAAGCTTTACCAAGTATTAAGGCTTTCACTGTTATTAGAGTAGTAAGCACTGAAGAGGCTCTTAAGATTATAGAAGAGTATATTTGTAGTGTTAAGTCACCTCATAAGAATGAAATTGATGCTCTCATGTCTCTAATGGATAAGACTTCATTGACTGTAGATGCTCTTACTTCATTTGAATTAAAGATTGCTAGACATGATCAATTAGGTACTGTACCTACAGATGGTCAAGACTTTTTAAGATATGCTATATACAAGATGACTGGTAGTACTCTTTTAATTAAGAATACTTCAATGATTTCCAGCATACAGAGATGTTGTGAACAGAATCCTAATGTGGCTTACAAGATGCTTTCTTTGTGTAATGAAGTAGAGCTTGCTAAGGTTTTCTTCAGATTTAAGCCACTTATTCTTGCATTTAAGAAGTCTGAAAAGTGTAGACCAATAGTAAATAGAATTAGACGTCTTGCTAATAAGTATCACAGACCTTTATCTGATAAGAATGCTACAAATCTCACAAAGCTTATCTCTGAAGATAGATTTAGAGATGCTATTGACGTTATTGACAATCTTGATAATAGAACTCTGATTAAGCTTATTAACTTTACTAATTCTGAAATGTTGGCTGACTCAAATATTAAGATTTTTAATATTCGTAATGGATCTTCTTATGTTGCTGAGCATGAAACAGAATATCAAACAGTAGATGTTTTAAACTCTTTATGCTTTAGTAAGCTAATGTATAATTGTAAGAATAAGCTTGCTGGTAAGACTTACTTAATTCCTGAATATATAGAGTACACAGCTCCAGTATCTGAAAAGCAAATGATAGGTCAAATACCTTATGGTACTGTAGTTCATGGAAGCAATAGTGATACTATTACTCCAGCTATTTGGTGGACAGATCATGATGATTATCGTACTGATATAGATATACATCTAAATGGTAGAAATGGATCTTTTGGTTGGAATCGTTGCTATCGTAGTGATAATACAAACGTTCTATATAGTGGGGACATGGTCGTTGCAGATCCATATGCTTCTGAAGCTTTTAGAATAACTCTGGAAGATGATGAAGTTTATATACTTACAGCTTGTCTATTTTGTGGTAGTAATGCTCCATTTAAGTTCATGCTTACTGATGTAGACTTTTCTCGTACTAAGGGTGCACCTATAAATGTTGAAGATGCTTTATTTGTGCCTATTGACATGAAGTTTAATAATACTCGTAATATGAGCATGGGTTTTGCTAAAGGTAATTCATTCTACTTCTATGATGGTGAACTAGGTAAGAGAATTACACCAGATGCTGAACTTAATAATAGAGCGCTAGATGCTATGATTAATAGAGTTTCAAACATGCTTAAGCTTGAAGATTTTATTACATTTAGTGGTGGTCGAGTAATTAGAGATATATCTGAAGTTGAAGATGATGTAGAAGTAATTAGTTTAATGCCAAACTCTATTACTGCTAGTACATTATTTGATATAATTGATTAATTTAATTTCTTGCATAGAAACTTCCTTATTTAAAGATGATTTTGGGTATGTTTTAGTTTCCGCAAGAATTTAAAGTCATATAAGTTGGGAGGTAAAGTAAATATTTTTCTTTGCTTCCCATTTTTTTCGATTTTCAAATGAGGAGTAATGATGAGTAAATCAAAATTTGAGTGTGATCATGCATATGGTTGGGCTTATTTGAATATTGCTGATTGTGACGATGCTAGTAAAGAATTAAAAATCAGTAGTATTTCTTATCTGAATGATTTTCCATATGACTTCATGACTAAGCTAGGTCTTACAATCATTAATTATTATGAATATGGTACTCCAATAGATTTTTCTTATGAGATTGATTGTGAGGGATATTCTAAAATATTCATTCTAACTCCTTATTGTGCATACATGCTAACTCATTTAGATAGTGTTCATGCTAATTACGTTGAAGTAGATGATGAACTCATGTTTAGACTATTTTTCTATCTTTATGAACATGCTCATGACTGGGCTGACTTTGCTCCTGGTTGCAAAGAGTTACCATTAGATTTAGTAAATGAAACAAAAATATATAATAGAGTTAAAGAGATATATGATAAGGGGTTCTAAATGAGAAAGTTAAGAGATATATTCGAGATTATTTTATTTATTTTTGTACTTATACTTATAGCAATTACAACTATTTCAGCAATACTTTCTCTTGCAAAGATGCTTTCTTTTGTAGGTGTACTTCAAGTTGCAATTGCTGTCATAGCTATATTGTCAATTATTATCGCTGTCGTACTTGAACTTAAAGATAAAGATATTCCAGTTATTGATTGTAATAATTGTCATAGAGAAGATCAATTAAAGATAGATATTGCTTGCTTCTTACATGTATATTTTCCGGGTAAATGTTATTACGGTGATGGGTTAACTAATGATGACTGGAAATTACATTCGTTGTTGACAAATGTTCTCAGTGGTGCTGGATTTACAGTAGAATATAGTAGAGAACTCTTTGAGAAACTCAAGAAAAATTTAGAAGAAGTACAGTTGACTAATACTGAGTTATATAGAAAAGTAACTGAAGATCTTAAAAAGTAGTTAAATTCTAATCAAAAAGTAGTATTGCTTTTTTATAATACTACTTATTTACTTTATTTTTAATTTGTGTTATAATTCATTTACAAAACTTAAACACTCAAGATTTGATGCAAAAGAACGAGTAATGATTTTATTTAAGAGATTTAGAAAATGTAATAATACTAATGTACATGAAGATGTAACTGACTTTGATCAGTCTAATTTTGATGAGTGCATTAAAAATCTCATTGAAATGAAAGAGCTGAATGAAGAAAGAATAGGTACAATCGTAGAGCATATTAAAGAATTATCATTAAATAATGCTCCGTTTTATATAGATTTTTTAAAATGTTATCCGGCAGAAGCTTGGTGTGAATATCAAATTAATTATTGGTCAGGTAATACAGATTTTGTTGTACCTTATTTTTTAACATACGTTAAAGCTATTAACAATTTTGTATTTACTCCATTCGATGCTACTGACAATGAAAATATTAGTATTTTCTATGGTGTAGTCTTTGGTGCTAGAGCGAATAAAGCATGCTCAAATTATCAAATACTCAATGATATACTAAATAGTATAATACTTAAAATGCTATTAGCATTACAAAAAAATTTGCCTGAATTTGAAGTTGATGAACAGTACATATCAAATCATGCAACAGCATACAATTTTGGAAATTATTTTGATGCATATATTCAAAAGTACTGGTAAGGGGGAAAGTAAATGCTAAAATATCCATCACTTGAAAATCATTATAATATTCTTAAGTCAAGAAAACTTATGAGTGTTTTTGATGAACTATTCTATGCTACTGAAAAAATTCATGGTAGTAACATGTCTATTGAAATAACAAAAGATAACGTTAAGTACTTCAGTAGAAATAGAGAAGTTACTCTAGATGACGGTGCTCTAGGTTCAGGCTTAGCTAGTACATCTAACTTAGAGTTTATTATTCAAGTTGGAAAATCAATGTTAGACAAAGCATCAAAAGTAATAATCTATGGTGAGCTTTACGGTGCTGGTATTCAAAACATGGAGTATCAAGAAAATATTGAGAATGTAAAGCAATTTAGAGTTTTCGATGTTTTTGTATTTGAAGAAGATAGAGCTTATACATTGTCTCTTGAAGATTTAGCATTTCTATTTACTAACATGACAGTACCAAGACTTACAGAAATTAAAACTTTGAGAGAATGGCTAAATTCTGAACTACCTGAAAAGTCATATTTAGGTGGACCAATTGAAGGTCTTGTTTATAAGCCACTTAATGGTCAAGAATTAGTATTTAACGAAGATAGTGGTTCAGTAGAGAATTATCTAGGTGTAAAGCATAAGACTGAACAGTTTGCTGAAGTTAAGAAAAATAAGAATGCTAAAAAGAAAGCTGAACTACAGAGTAATGAATTAGCATTTTTAGAAAATGTTGAGAGATACTTCACTGAGCAAAGACTTAATAACTTACTATCTAAAGGTGATATTGAATTATCTCTACAGAATTTAAGTAAGATTATTCCTGCTTTCTTAGAAGATGTAAGTACTGATTATGCAAAAGACAATCCTGAAAATTATTTTGATAGACAACTTCTAAATAAGAGATTTAGTAATAAAGTTGTAAACTTAGTTAAAACAGCATTGATTAGAGAGATTTAAATATCTCTCTATTTTTATTTACTTTATAATAATTTTATGATAAAATACTATTAAATTATTAGAAAGGATATATCTTAAATGCATAAGAGAAGAAAACCAAAAGTTCCACTTCATGAATACTTTGTGAAAGAATTAGCATTTATGAAGAAGTATATACTTAAGTTGGTAATTTGTGTAATTGTGTTCAGTGCTTTTATATTTTTTCAAATTACAAAAGACATTCTAATGTTTTTAATTCATAATATTGATAATATTGCAATAGGTATATTAATACTGATAATACTTATTACTTTATATTATATTTCTGTGAGTATTTCAAAATCAAGAAGATTAATTCTTACAGAGGATGAGTTAAAAGAACTCAAAATACATTCATTTGAAGATTATTTGAAATTCATTGATGAAGAACTCGGTGATTATAACTTGTATATAACTGATACTTTGTATAATTTCATGCAAAGCATGCTGGATAAAAAACTAATAATCATGAATTTGTCAGAAATTACAGAACGTCGAATGTACTTTAACAAATTTGCAGTATATGAATGTAATACTTTTGTGCAAGACTCTGAGATTTTACTAATATGTAGAGATGCAGAGTTATCAATAGTCAAGGAAGAAGCATATTTGATAGATGTTGAAAACTTTGAAGCACATGACGATTATTTCACATGTAAAATTGATGACAAACATTGTGTTTGTCATCTATTAAATGAAATAGGTAATTTTAAAAGAAGTAGAGGAAGGGGTTAAACATTCATATTTATTTAGTAAAAACAAATCCACATCAGAAGTCTGAATGGGGTGGTACAAGTTATAAGAATACAGTAGTTGTATCAAATACTAGTATCTTACCTGAAAATTTAAGAATTCTTATACACGATGAATTAGGTACACCATACTTTACATTGTATAGATATCTATTTCATGACCCAAACCCAAAAGAAGATATATGCAATAATATTGACGTAGAATATTTTGATATCAACAAAGAAAGCTTAAAAACAAACAAATCAAATCTTAGACAACTTCATGCTGATAAATTCTACAAATTAGATTTACCTGAAAATTATACTGAGACTTTTCCAAAAGGTGCTAAATTTTCAGAAACAGATATTGATTATTGTATTTCTTTAATTGAAGAAGAATGTAGTGAACATCAAAGACAGAAAGAAATTGAAAAAGCTAAAAGAGATAAAGAAGCAATTAAAAATCTTATCTCTAATGTTGATAAAACAACTTTACTTTCGTTATTGCAAGAAATTTTAGAAGATGATAAGTAAAATGAACGAAGCTAGCATGTATATAAAAAATATAATGTGCAAAGAAATTGGATACCTCTTGTTTAATCACTATTATCAAAGAGATTTTATAGATGATTTAGACTGGGAAGTATTTGAAGTACTAACAAGCATCATTAATGGTCTTGAAGTAACAAGAGTTGATCATGGAGTTAAGGATAGATTAATCAGAATTATGCTAGAATCAGATATGCAGAATTCCTTATTTTTTCATGAAGTAGATAGAAATTGGATTGGTGAGTAACAATGACAGTACTAGAAAAATTAGTCGTGTTATCAGAAAATATGGAAGATACAAATTTCCAAACAAGTCTTGTATTAGAGTTTGAAGAATACTTGCAAACCAAAGCTGTTTATGACAAAATAATGGAAGACATTGACAATAAGTTTGAGTAAATTAGAAATGAGGTAATGAGATGATTAAGACATTATATCCAAAATTTCAATCTTGGTCTAGTAGTGGTTCCATTTTCATTATCTCTGATACTCATTTTGATGACTTAGATTGTAAGCTGATGGACAAAAAGTGGATATCAGTAGCAGAGCAACAAGAGATACTGAGAAATACAATCAGAAAAAATGATACTCTGATTCATTTAGGAGATGTAGGTAATATTGAAAGACTAGAACAAACTTGGAAGAAAGGTAAGAAACCTTATTCTATTTTGATTATGGGCAACCATGATGAAACAGCTTCTAAGTTTAAATATTTCTTTGATGAAATTTATACTGGTCCATTGTTTATTGCTGAAAAGATATTACTATCTCATGAGCCTATTGACTTATCATTTTGCTTGAATATTCATGGTCATAATCATGCTGGAAGTCAATTTCCGGACAAAAATCATATTAATCTAGCTGCAAATGTTTGTTGCTATAAACCTGTGAATTTGAAGAAGATTATTGAGTCAGGATACTTGTCTAAAATTAACTCTATTCACAGAGAGACAATTGATAATGCTACAAAAAGAAAGAGTACTTAATTGGTACTCTTTTTAGAATTTTTGAGAGGAAGTGGAGAAATGCTAGTAAAAGATTTAGACAAACTAAAATTTATTGATATCAAAGAAACTGAAACTGGTTTTGATATCTACTCTTTTGGTCATTATGCTTTGAGTACCAGTAAAGATGACTTTGCGATAATGGAAATAGACTTAGAGTTCATGAATAACTTATTGAGCATTGTGTACACTGATGGTTACACAGATGCAATGCATTCTGAGTTGTACTAGAGATACGTTTTCGTGTACTCTAGTTAACTTTTAAGTTTTGTTATATATTTATATTAAAAGCAGCTTAAAATGTCTCTGTGTACATTCTGAGTACATCTAGATATGTTCTGAACTCACAGATATACTAGTAATTACTTTGAGAGCATAACTTTGTCATCTTTCATATTTACTCACTATATGCTTTGTGATATAATATTATACATAAGGAGGTGGAATAAATGAGAGATGAATTAGTTAGACAAATAGCTCTTCTTGTTGAAAAAGCAGGTGGTAGAGTTTATTTTGTTGGTGGCTTTGTTCGTGATAAGATTATCGGTAGAGAAAACAAAGACATTGATGTAGAAGTACATGGAATATCTGAAGAAAAATTAGAAGAAATTCTAAGTAAACTTGGAACTGTAAACAAGTTTGGTTCATCTTTTGGTGTGTATGCTATTTCTGGCTATGACATCGACATTGCTCTACCTCGTTCTGAACGTAAGACTGGAGTAAAGCACACTGACTTTGAGATTGTAGTAGATCCTTTCATTGGAATTAAGGGTGCTGCTAAAAGAAGAGACTTTACAATGAATGCTATTCTTGAAGATGTTCTTGCTGGTGAATTAATTGACCCTCATGGTGGTCTTGAAGATATTAAAGCTGGTATTATTAGACATGTCGATGAAAAAACATTTATTGAAGATCCTCTTAGAGTTTTAAGAGCTGCACAATTTAGTGCTAGATTTGGTTTTGAAATTGCACCAGAAACGATTGAACTTTGTAAGACAATTGATCTTAGTGATATATCTTCTGAGAGAATTGAAACTGAAATGAAGAAAGCTCTTCTAAAATCTGAAAAGCCTTCTAAATTCTTTGAATCTCTTAGAGAAATGGATCAGCTTGGATATTGGTTTAAAGAACTTAAGCAATTAATTGGTATTGAGCAAAACAAAAAATATCATCCAGAGGGTGATGTTTGGACACATACTATGATCGTTCTTGACAATGCAGCCAAGTTTAGAGATGAAGTAAGTGATGCTTATTCTTTCATGCTATTTGCTCTAATGCATGACCTTGGTAAAATTGAAACTACAGATATTATTGATGGAGAAATTCACTCTTATCAACATGAAATTGTAGGAGTAGAAATTGCTGAGAGATTTCTTGAAAGAGTTTGTCATGAGAAGAAAGTTAAGAACTATGTTCTTAAGAGTATTCCACTACACATGAGACCAAGTATGCTTTTTGAATCTAAGTCTAAGGTTAAGAAAACTAATAAGCTTTTTGATGAAGCTGTAGAGCCAAAAGATATTATTTACTTTTCTCTATGTGATAAACATGTTGAAACTAGTAAAGAAGAATTGAAGAAAAAAGAATTCTTGTTTGAAAGACTTAGAGTATATGAAGAGATTATGAAAGAACCTTATGTGACTGGTAAGGATCTTCTTGAACTTGGATTTGAACCTGGTGTAGAGCTTGGTAAAATGCTTGAGCTTGCTCATAAACTTAGACTTGCTGGTGTTTCTAAAGAAAAGACTCTAAAACAAGTATTAGCAATCTATAGAAAGAAGCAATGTAATGTTAAAAGTATTTAGAAAGATATTTAAGAAGGACACAAAAGACTTTGAAGATATTACGAAGTATTGTAATTTTAGAGGTATGCTCAGAATACCACCAGAAAGTAGAATAAACATTAATCTTGATGACTATGACATTATCAATATTAATATCAACGAGAAAACAAATGGCTATTAATAGTAAGAAAAAAGGGAAAAGAGGTGAATTAGAAGTAGTTCACTTCTTAAAAGACAGAGGCTATAACGCTAGACGTGGTGTACAATACAAGGGTACTCCTGACTCTCCAGATATAGAATGTGAAGAACTTGATTTCTTGCATTTTGAAGTTAAACGTGCTGAAAGTTTAAATATTGAAAAAGCTTTACAACAGAGTATTTCAGATGCTGGAGAAAATCAGATACCGGTTGTTGTACATCGTAAAAATAAAGAAAAGTGGAAAGTTACATTAAGTTTTAATGACTTTCTACAACTCATTAAAAAGGAGGATAATTAGATGATACCTAGAAGAGAAATACCACTTACGCCAGCACCTACGTGGGAGTCAATGATAAAAATACTATCACCACTTGATAAAAATTCAGTAAAAAGGAAGAATGATATATACACTATTACTGTCAATGTTTCTGATTATTCTAAAGAGGATATCTCAGTTACTATTGATGCTGAAAATAGAATTGTGGTTTCATGTGATAGATCATATACTACTCAAGCTGGCATTAAAGAGCATCATAGCATAAAGAAGACCTATTCTCTACCAGAAGATGCTGATTTACAGACAATCAACGCTAAAGTCGATGATGGTATACTAACTATTACAATTAAGACTAAGACAGAAAAGACAAAAGGTAGAGAAATTGAAATCAGGTGGTAGAGGAAATATTACCGTTGAAGAAAACAAATCAAGAAGTATTAGATTTACTAGACTTAATTAAGTCTGGAGATACATTTGAATTATGGGAAAGAGTAAAGTTTGTAGGATATAAGATTGAGCCTGATATAAATAGCAGGTACTTAATCTTCTTAAATATCCTACCTACTTTTGATTATACAAAAAATGATAATTTCTTAGCATTTTATAAACAGCGATTGAATTATTTAAAATTTGAAAAGAATTTGAATTTTTTAACTACAACTGATCCTAGAATTATGAAAAAACTAAAGAATGAAAGAATATCACCTACAGGTAAATCTAGTAAATTAGTTAAAGACTTAGGCAAGTTTACGAAAGAAAGTGACATTAATGAGTAAGTATGCATTACCTAGAAAAGAAGGTAGCTTAAAAAGTACTAGAGATTTTTCTACAAATCAAGAAAAGCAAATAGCTGAGTCATTAGGTTTTAAAAGAACTCCTAATTCTGGTGCTACTGCATTTAGTAAAGGAGACTTATACTCTGACAATTGGTTATTAGAAGCTAAGACTAAGATGACTAAGAGTAAGTCTATTTCTATAAAAGAAGATTGGATAATTAAGAATATTCAAGAGATGAACTTTATGAATAAAGAACACCAAGCTATAGTTTTTAACTTTGGTCCAGATGAGCCTAATTACTATATTATCAATGAACTTGAATTTAAACGACTCTTAGAATTGGAAGATTAAGGAACTTGTATGAAATTTGATGATTTAAAATATTTAAGCAGAGAAGATTATATAAAGGAATATAGAAAATTAGGAGATAGAATGTTTTCAGAATGCTATATTCCTAATTCTTTTGATTTATTAGATAAAGATAATTCTTCATTAGCTGAAATTGCAGCTTATACTGGTAATTTAGAAGATATTCAGAAATCTATAGATAGAGAAGACTCTTTATATACTGAAGAGGAATCACATAAATTCATGGACTCTGTTCTTGCTAGTAATATTGTTGATATTGTTGAATCTGGTATGTTTTATAAAGCTCTTATGAGTGCTACTGATGATATGCAAATTATTAGTGAAGATTGTGGTGACTCTGGTGAAGAATTTACTCTACCTATATCTGAAGAGGATTTTAATTATTATATTCGAAATCACTTTGCAAATGAACTAGATGATTATATAACTTCTTATGACTACTTTGTAGAAAATACAAAGAACTTAGAAAAAATTCATGTAAGAACGATTTTAAGTTGTAAAGCTCATAAAGGTCATAGATGCTTTTGTAGTAAGTGTCTAGGCTTAATTAATAGAGGTGATGATAATTATTATAGTCCTGAATCTATTGGTTTGTTTTCAACTCTAATGGTTACTGAATCAGCTACTCAAAGTTCACTAGACTCTATGAATAAAGGTATTACTGAAAAAGTTACAGATATGCTTAATCAGAGAATGCTTAAAGGTTCTTGTACTGAAGAGGAAGTTATTGAATTTATTAAGAGTATTCTAAAGCAAATAGGATATATTAATATTCAGAGTAGATATTTACAAATTGCATTATTTTCAAGATTTTACTTAACTAACTCTGGAAAATTTAAAATATCTAGTATAGCTTCGTCTATTAATCAAAGAGAAGATATTCTTGCTAAATTTATTTATAGACCAAATACTAGAACATTGAGAAATTTAGTATTAGCTGATGAATTTGAAAGTGACTCAATAAAAACAAGAATTATGCTAGATAAGTATTTAGACATGAATAGGAGACGAAGTTCATAATGTATTATGCTAAAGTTCAAGATTATATTTGTGGCGGTTATTGCTTTTCAACAGACGGTGATCTTAAGATCGTAGAGCAAAAGATCTTTGATTACGTTCTAGAAAGAAGTAGATGCTCAAGAGAAGATGTTGTAATTAGAGAAAGAGAAGCTAATACTGTTGTTGATAGTTTTCTTTCTACTGGAGAGTATGATATTTATGATAAAAAACTTAATCACCCAATGTACCGTCCATTATACTATGTAAGTATTGAAAAAGATAAATGGGATCAATAAGGAGAAAAAGATTTGACTTACTTAGCAACACTTAGAGACAATATGACTGGTTTAAATTATGTATTTGCTTCAGATAGTATTCCAAAAATTGAAAAAGAAGTATTTGAGTGCATTCTAACTGAAAGTGGCTTTTTAAAAGAAGGACTTGAAATTAGAGAGTATGAAGAATTTAGCAATATATTAGACTCTATTACTTCTAGTGGAAAGTATACAATTTGTCGTAGCGACTACAGTTACGAAAGTTTCTATCTGACAATCTGTACACCAGAAGAATTTATACAAATTTAAAGTGTACATGAGTGAAAGGAATTATTTAAAGTTGAAGAAATTATTAAAATTTAATTCTAGGTTCTTATTAGTCATTTGTATAATACTTATCTTAAGAATATTCTTTGTACCATTCTTTGTTATTGGACCATCGATGCAACCCACACTACAAAATGGTAATTTCGGAATAGCTCAGAAATTTAGAGACATAAAGAGAAATGATATTGTGCTAATTAAAAATAAAGCAACAAAGAAGACAATTATCAAAAGAGTAATTGGACTACCAGGTGAAAAAGTAGAGTATAAAGATAATAAGCTCTATATTAATGACAAAGAATATAAAGATAAATTTAGTAAAGTAACCGGTGATTATTCAATAACTCTAGCAGATAATCAATATTGCTGTCTTGGTGATAATAGACTAATAAGTGCTGACTCTAGAACATTTGGTAGTTTTAGTAAGGATGATATAAAATCAAAAGTTGTTATTCACATGTAGAAAGGGTTTTTATTATGAAACTAAAGAGTAAGTTTTTAACTTGTATTAATGTATTCATTATATTAGATACTATTCTGTTATGCTATTTTATTTTTGGTTCTGCTCAGTTACTCAGGTATAGATATGACGATGGCGCTACTATTGCTACTATTCTAACATACTTACTTCCAACATTACTCATGAGTTTACCACTACTAATGATGCTTATTATTGGTAGATACTTTGTTGTTGAAAATCTTAGAAGTAAGCAAGTAATTAAAGAATTCAAAGAAGATGTCGAGACTGTTAAGTCTGATGAAGAAATTCTAAAAGAGAAGATTGAAGCAATCGAAAATGAAGAAGAACCTCAGATTGAAGAAATCAAGGAAGAACTTGAGCAAATAGAAGAAAGCAAAGAAGAAAACAAGGAAGACTAGTAAATGAAGAAGTATGTAATTTCTAAGAAACAATATGTAATAGTTATTTTATTAGTACTTTTAATTTTTGTATCTTTTAGATCATATAACTATTTTTCTCATAGAAATATTATAGGTTGCTCTAATTCTCATGTATCTACTAGTTTTGAAAAATGGTGTGATAAAGAATTAGATGCTGATTATGTTCCAGTTTATATTATTATTAAAAATGGTAGAGTAACAAATCTTCAAACAGGAATTACAACCAGTTTTGATTTTAAGAAATTGAGAAGAACAGACAGATTAGATAAACCAGTATTAAAAGAAAAGATACAAGATTTAAATGGTAAGAAATATTCTTTAGATGAATTTGATGTTATAGAAGTAGTAATGCTAGATTGTCCTGCTTGTAAAGAACAGCAAAAGAAATATAGTTCAGAAATACACAGTAAAAATCATCTGAAGTTTTTAACATTTTACGTATTTTCTACCAGTAAAGAAGTTAAGAAAGAATTAAATTACAAATAAGAACAAAGCTGATATTTGAGTTATCAAGTATCGGCTTTTTTTTCGTTTTTTGATATCTAGTATACATGAATGTTCAGAATGTATCTAGATGTACTCAGAATGTACACAGAGACAAATTGAGTTGATTTTAATATAAATATATATATCTAAAACTTAAAAGTTAACTAGAGTACATCTGGTGTACACTGAAAGTTATCAAAAAAAAAGAGTGCTGAATTGCACTCTCTTAATTAGCTTTGAAATTATAAATAGGTCTAATCACATCTATAATATCTACGGTGTCTACAATTGCTTCTTGTATTTCTTCAAGTTTTTTATAAGCCATTGGAGACTCATCTAAAGTACTTTCACCTACACAAGAAGTATAGATACCTTTCATAGACTCTTTAAAATCTTCTAGGCTTAATAACTCTTTAGCTTTACCTCTAGATAGAACTCTACCAGCACCATGTGGAGCTGAATAATTCCAGTCAGAATTGCCTTTTCCAATACCGATAATAGAACCATCTTTCATAGAAATCGGTATAATCAATTTTTTGCCTTTTTCTGCAGAAATAGCACCCTTACGAATGACTTTATCTTCTATGTAATTATGAATAGAACTAAAATGTTCAACTTCAGTCCAGTCCATATACTTTATAATTTCATCAGCCATAGCTTGTCTAGATAAAGAAGCATATTCTGCAGTAATATTCATATCATGTAAATAATCTTCTAAATCTGAACCAGTAATATATCTTAAGTCTTTTGGAATTATTGGAGTCTCTTCCTTAATTCTTTTAAGAGTACTTGATATTTCTAATTGTCTACCTTCTAATTTTAGTTGATCTATAATTTCTTTAATGTTAATGGTGTTGTCATTCTTTTCTGCAATATTCTGATAGTACTTACAAACCTCAATTCCTAAGTGTCTTGAACCAGAGTGAATTACTAAGTAAATATTACCTTTACTATCTTTATCTAGTTCTATGAAGTGATTTCCACCACCCAAAGAACCAAGAGATAATTTAGCACCATTATAATCAATAGATTTAAAGCACTTAAGATCTTCAAGTTTTATTTTCTTTACAAACTCATGCTCAAAGTTTCTCTTACTAAATCCATAAGGGACTCTAATATTTTCTTGAAGCATATTATCAAGCTTTTCTAAATCTAATTCAGTTTCTTTAATCTTGTATACTTCTACACCACAACCAATATCTACTCCAACCAAGTTTGGACAAACTTTATCTTTGATGAGCATGGTAGTACCAACAGTACAACCTTTACCAGCATGGACATCAGGCATAAAACGAGCATGACAATCTTTAGCAAATGGCTGATTTAGTAATTCTATAATTTGTAACTGAGCTTCAGTTTCACAGTTGTTTGTAAATATTTTAGCTGTTTCATACTTACCATTTAAAATTATCATGCTTTATTACCTCATTTGTTTTTATTTGTTATATAATTATATAACAAACTAGTATACTTGTAAATACTCTTAAGCAAAAAAAAAAGAGTGGTATGAACCACTCTTCTAATTATCTATTTCTTTTTCTCTTAAGAAGATATATTACTACACCAGCAGAAAAACCAGATACAAAACTATAGAGAATAATATTCATATCATCTCCAGTTTTAGGAATATCTTTGAACTTCTTAATAACAGTCTTCTGTTCAACTCTTGGACTTTCCTGATTATTTTCTTTTGGTTGCTCAACCTTATTCTCCTTTGGAACTTCAATGCTTGGAGTCTCTGGTTTCTTAGGCTCTTCAGGCTTGTTTGGAACACCCACATTCGGAGTTTCAGGTTTATTTGGTTTTTCCGGCTTACTAGGTTCTTCAGGCTTTTCAAGCTTACTTGGTTCTTCAGGTTTATTAGGAACATCTGCATTTGGCTCTTCAGGCTTGTTTGGAGTATCTGGCTTGTTTGGCTCCTTGGGTTTAGTAGGTGTTTCTGGCTTTTCTTTAGTATTCTTAATAGTTAGAACGCCACCATCTTTAGTAATATTTACAGTAAATACTTCATCAGTAGCTTTATATCCGCTTGGAGCAGTTACCTCAGCTACATTATATTCACCGAGCTCTAACTTATCAGATAATGCAATACCTTTGTCATTTGATGTAAGTTCAAAGCTCTTATCACCTTTAGTTACCTTAAACTTAGCTCCAGCAAGACCTTTTCCTGTCTCAGAGTCAACTTTTCTAATTCTAAGCTTACCACTGATTTCAGTACTCAATCCACCACCAGCAGCTTTGTAAAGCCATACACCAGAAGATTTACTTGGATCAATTGCATTCGCAGTAAGTTCTGCAGAGTTATTCTGTACAGGGTCTTCATCATTTACAGTTGTAGCATAAGATAGTAGATAGCCTTGAGTACCAATTGAACCAAGATCTAATATAAATGATGTTTTATCAGAATTGTACTTAATCTTATTTGTTACATCAACTTCTTCACCATAGCTAGTAATATTTCCAGCCTCAGCAAAAGTTACCTTCTGTAGCTTAAACTCTGGGAGGTATTCACCATTTCCAGATTTAATCTTATCAGTTATAACTACATTCTTTAAATCTTGTCCACTCTTATTGATACGGATTCTCCAGTCGACTCTATCCTTACTCTTTGAAGGATTTGCCCACTTTCCTATTACTTCCGTACCAGATACTGGCTTATTAGGAGTGAACTTAACCGGTGGAGCTACACTATAACTATTAGCATTACTATTATTTATTGTAATCTTGATTGGTGTGACTTCTCCAAGTTTAACACCTTTTGCATTTCCTCTAGCATAAAAGAAAAGGTTTCCTTTTAAATTCGACTTATTATTAACCTTTTCATTAAATACTACATGTACAGTTCCACCACCATTATCACTAGGCTTAATCGTAGCATTCGCAATTACTTCTCCTTGACTGTCATTTAGTGTGAAGTTATAATTAGTAAATGCTGATGATAGATCAACTTCACTGGGAACTGTCATGTCAAAATAATCACCAGTGTGGACTGTGTCATTAATTGAATAATCGGCAAATAATTTAAAAGAACTACCTACAGAGATCTCTTTGATCGTCTCTCCATTATCATTTTGAAGTTCTAATCTAGTAAGTTGAGTGTTTAAAGACTTACCCCCCTCATTAGCAAATACACTAGATGGTACAGCAACCAAAACTAGTATCAATGTTACAAATATTGAAATAAGTTTCTTCATTTTATCTCCTTTGATTTTAGATATGCAAAGAATTAACCATTTGAATTATATTTAGCCTCCTTAAAGAAATTGTATAATAAGCAAATTACTTTGTAAATATTGAAAGACTAAATCTTCTTAAATATTTCACATTCTGGATCATCAGAAGCTTTGAATCTGAAGCAATAACGTCTCTCAATATCTTCTAATTTTGTATCATCTATAGCACTAATATACTTGCTTGATACTACAACATCACCTAGTCTTTCTCTAAGATTTAGAATAATTCCGCTTTTAGAGTAACGAGGCTTAGTATCAAAGTCATAGAGTCTTTTTCTAATTAGAAATCTCAAATGTAAAACTCTAATAGTTTTGAATATAAATTTGATAACACATACAATAGCAAATAATGTTGCAATTGCAACTTGACCAAGTAGTATATCATCTAGTATATTAATATCAACAAGATTATTATTAATTCCATTACTCGTAAGAATTATTGCAAAACCATATCCAAGAATACAAGAAATTCCAATGTACATTGAAGAAGTAAAAATAAAAATTAAAAGTACTGAAATTTCTGTATATATTTCATGAAATTTTTTAAGTCTTTCTTTCATACTGTTGTCCTACTTTGTCTTAATATCAATAATTGTCATACCATCAGTGCGCTTGTTTTCAATGTATGGTCTATCTTTAAGTAATTCTCTAGTATCACAACCATGATCAGTAATAACATGAAAACCATTTGGTGTATCTCTGACTTCAATTTCTTCAGGTTTAAAGAATTCACCAAGGTCTTCAATAAATTCTTTAAGAAGAACTTCATCTTTTAAGTCAAAGTCAAATAACCAGCTCTTAGTATTTAACTTACTTGTCATACTGAGAGAAACCATAGTGTTATTGATATTTGTTAGCTTTACATTATCATCAGATAGAAGTTTAATAATGAGAGCTTTCTTTAAAACCTCTTCATCAATGTTATTAAATGCTGCATAAAATCTACAAGTTTCACCGGCAACACCTTCTTCTACAAACTTGTTGAAGTCTTCTTTAAGTTTTTCAATGTTTTCAAATTCTTCATCTGTAACAAGTCTAAATTTCTTTCTGACTTTAAAACCTTCAACATCTTTATTATCTTTTGCTCTTGATTGAAAAGCAATCTGTCTTAGAGTTGTCATTATACTTACCTCTCTTTTTTCTTATTGCTTTTTAATTATATCATAAAAATAATAAAGAGTAAATTGATAACTTAAAAATTTTGAATTATTTCAATATTAGAACTACCACAAAATTTACAAGTGCATAGACCAAGCTTGATAAAATCAAATGTTTTTGAAGACTTTTTTCTAAGTTGTAACACATTACCACACTTTGAGCAAATAATAACATATTTTGAATTTTGAACCATCTGATTAAAATGTTTAGAATGAGGAAATTTTTCCATAAAAGCTTTATTTCTCTCTTTTGAATATGGCTTAGCTAAATGAATATCAACATTGATATAATCATCTTTATAATCTTTAGCTAAAGTTGACACAGCTTTAAACCAAGTAGCATCATGACCATTAGAAGATGTAATACAATGACAAGCTTCATGTGCAATAACAGCTCTAATCTCTTTTATATCTGCTACATTTGCAAAATCATCATTGAGAGCAATGTAGTCAAAACCACGAGCATAGCCATAGCAATTTGAAAGTTTTTCTGTACAGATCATAATATTATCAGAAATTGGAAAACCTGATTTCTTAATTTTTTCAACTTCTCTTTTTAATTCTTTTTCTAAATTGATTTTCATACATAAAGTCCTTTTTCATTTTTAAGGTATTTTATCACATACAACGTCATGTGTAAATAATTGAAAAGTTTGATAATACTACATCTTTTGCTCAGAATATACTTCAGTGTACTCAGAATGTACACAAAGACATTTTAAGCTGTTTTTAATATAAATATATATCTAAAATTTAAAAGTTAACTAGAGTACATCTAGTGTACATGTAAATATGCATAAAAAAAAGAGAGTCAATTGAGACTCTCAATAATAAGATTAATTATTATAAGTACGTGAATACATAATAGCAAAGTTCTTAAGATCTTCTAAACTAGTATTTGGAATCAATGTAAAACTCTTTGAATTTTCAATCCACCACTCACGATTATTTTCAAAGTCAGTAAACTGTTTATCTTCTGATCTACTTCTAAAATTATATTCCTCTTCAGAAGTGATACATCTGTTCAAGTACTGCTTTTTTCTTTGTTCATCATCACAGAAAGTATATACTACATGAAAATCAATATCTGGTAGAGAAGTAACTAATTCTTTAGCACCAAGAGCATCAATAATATAATAATCTTTACTCTCTAAATCTTCTTTTCTAGTATAATAGAAATTACCATTGATTTCTGTAGTAGCTACAGCATTTTTCATCTCTTCTTTAGCAGTTTCAAGAGAAACAAATCTATGAGAATTATCATCACTACTTCTTTTAGCTCTTGTAGTAGAAGATAGAACACCTTGAAGTCCTTGCTCTTCTAAAAATTTAGCAAAAGTATCTTTACCTGAAGCAGTTCTACCAAGTATTAAAATCATTAGTAACCTCCTTACTTATAGAGCTTAATCTTGTAAATAACATCTGTAACATTTTCAGGTGTTGAAACTAGTAACAACTGAGATGGCATACTACTCAGTCTAAGCTTATGAGCATAGTCATCAGTACCGATTAAAGAACCAGAACACATAAACTCAGTATTATTATTCTCATCAGCACTAAAATGATGTAAATGTGCTGAAAGAATTAAATCACAATGATCTCTAGTATAAGAATTAAGACTGTTGATAATTCCTTTCTGTGGATCTTTATCTCCATGAACTGCAATAACTTTGTGATTAAATACATCAAACGAAATAATATCATCTCCTAAAGTATTATCAACCATTTTAAAGTTCATGCATTTTTCAAACCTATTTAATAAATGCCAGTCAATAAATCTATAAAATGACTCAGATGAAATGCTATCAGCTTTATTAGGATCTACTCTAGAATGATTATCTACAACTGAATGATATTCTACATTTCTTTCAGTTCTAATAATATCATGAATAAACTCAGCAAGAATTTCAGATACTTCAATTGTCTGTGAAATTACATCTCTTCTATTATTTATTCTAAGAGGTAGATGAATATTACCACTAATCATATCTCCAAGATTAACAATAACTAGATTTGTAATATTCTCCTTATCGCATATAGAAATTACTCTATCTCTAAGTTCTGCAATTCTATTTACAGCAATCATCGGTGAGTATTGATTAAATGGTGTACTAGTAGTTAAACCATAATGCCAATCACTCAGAGCAAGAATACCAACTTTCTCATTGTTTTCTTTATAAATCTTTACAGTATCTAAAATCTTACCAGATTCAACAAGCTTATTAGTAGCTTCAGTTGCAAGTTCTTGCATTACTTCATGTCTAGCAATCTTACGAATTTCAGATTTAATTTGAGTTCTTTCATCTTGTAGCTTAACTCTCTCTTTCATTAAAGCTACTTTTGCAGTAAAGTTCTTATCAATATTAATTCCTTTATTCTCACATTCTCTCTTACAATATCTATAATAGTCCTTTCGATATTTACTATCTGAAAAGTTAACATCAAATAGATTATTAAAAATCTCTGTAAGTTCTAACCAAGTCTCAAAAATCATACCTCTAAATTTCATCTCATAAATTCTATTGATATAATCTTTCTTAGACTCATTTTCTTTCAATTCAAAAATATTATCCAAAAGTATTAAGTTCCTTTCTTTTTGTCACTCCATACAAAATCATCTATATTAAATTGTATCTATATACAAAAATACTAAACTAGCATTTTGCAATAACTCTATAGTCTGTAGATAGCTTCGCAAGCAAATACAAGTAGTTCAGAAATATCACTCGGTAATACTTCTCTATTCTCATACTCATATTTACTCATAACTTTTACGTATACTTCAGGTTCAATTGAAAAACGAATGTAAACATCATCTCCATCTATTTCTGAGAAAAAACAATACTCTTCTACATCAATTTGATTTTCAATAAAGTCTTTAAATGTCATATTACACCTCTATTGCATTTTCTTAAGTTCAAGGTTTTTATCGATGTACCAAACTCCAAGCTCAAAAATATCATTAAAATAGAAGAATTTATCTTCATCGTTCTTTTCTTTTAGAGCATCGGAGTACTTATAGTTCCAATCATCATTTTTAGTGATTATCATAAAAGGTATTTCACGATCTCTAAACATATCTTTACAGAATGGAGAATTTCCTAAATAGCCATAATCATCTTCAGGCAATAGAACTTGTAAATCCAAAGATACATGTAACTCAGCAGTAGTTGTAATATATCGATCATACACAATACCAGCATTATGTTCATATGGTACATCATTCCAGTCATCACCGTAATAGTCATTGCATGTAGATTTTCCAAGATATAACTGAATACCATTAGCTGTTCTATCAAAATCTATAATCTTTAAGAATTCTTTATTGTCTATATTATCATATAATAATTCCATATATGAACCTCACTTACTTATATTGGTATTAACTCTGCAGCATGCTTTGACATATATGCAAATAAAAGAAAAGAAAATATTATGAATACTAGCATAATACTCATCATTCTTATTCTTTTTCTACTATCAGCATCATCGATAATTATAGCTCTTATTACTACTAAATTGAAAGCACTTAGAAAAATCAGCATAGTCATTGGGAAAATATAAATCATCTCTAAATCTCCTAGTCTTTATCAAACGTAATAACTCTTAAAGGTATACCATACTCTTTTGCTAATTTGATTGTATGAGCAGTACCCTTAGACTCTCCATCCCAAAAGACAACACAACCTTTATTTGGATACTTTGAAATGAAGTCAATCATCTCCTTATTTCTCACATATCCAGCTTTCTTACCAAGACCTTCCCAGTCAGGAAGAAATACTTTTGTTTCAAAACCTCGATACTCAGCATACTGAGCAGCTATTGAGTCAGCACCTTGAGCACCACCGTGAACTATTAGAACTTCTTCTTGTCTCTGCAAGAAATAGTCTAATTTATCAAATAATAGAACTACATCTTCAAAGCATCTTGAACCAGCAACTAAGCACACAAACATTTACTTCTCCTTTTATTTCCAATAACAACAAATATGCTTACTTTTTTGTTATACTTGACAATATAGTATCCACAATTGTATATTTTTTGTTCTTTATGACAAATTGTAAACTTAATTTTGTATAATATTATAAAAATTAGAATACATCTCCAGAATCTTCCATATACTTATTTGCATTTTCAATAACTTTGAGTTCATCAGATACTAAACCAGATTTATCATTTGGTAAGTAGGTATATGTTCCAGTATCAATATCTACGTTATACAGCAATTTATTACCAACTTGACCATATCTATTCTTCTTGATATGAAAACCAATAATGCTATCTTTGTTTGTTATTGCTATAACCCTAGTCGAATTATGGGCACAACCATCACTATCTCGAATGTTTTCCAATTCAGGTGACTCTTTTTCTTGATCAGCACCACCTCTATTAGATTGTATTGCTATTAAAACTGGAATTTTTAACTCATTTGAAAGAGTCATTAAGTCTTCTGAAATATTCGTAAGACTTGTAGTAGCATTATCTCCACGCTTATATCTTTCATCTGATAAGTACTTAATACCGTCAATGATTAGTGCATCTAATTTATTTGACTTTATCCAACTTCTTAACTTTGATACTGTAGCCTGTTTTCCAAAATCAACAGGAGATGTAACTAAGAATTTTGTTTTATTCTTTTTAAGTTCTCCAATATACTTTTCATAACCAGAGACTGTCTTTGCTTTTGATAAGCTTGTATTACTAAAATGCTTATAGAGAGTATCAAATCTGAAACCTACAGTATTTGCAGCCATTTCTGGAGAGAAGAAACCAACATTACCACCTTGCTCCCATATTGATATTGCTATTTTTTCAAGTGTCCAACTCTTACCAATACCTGGTCTAGCAAAGAATGTAATAAGTTCTTCACCTCTTTGTATTCCACCCAATAGCTCATCGACTTCACTCAAGCCAAAAGAATAATACCAGTTTTCTTTATTTTTCTGCTTGTCTCTTAGTTCTAATAATCTATCTTCAGCATTTTTGATAATATTAAAGCCTTCAATACCATAATTTGTTTGTACATCTTTTAAATTACTTAAAATATACTCTACAGCTTTATTAGCATCTTCTTTATACAACTCTGCTGTTTTTTTAATTATTGGAATTGTCGTTTGTGCTAAATGTTCTTCTCTTAATTTATTTAAAAGATATGCATTTGGCTCTGATACGTCAATTACATCAAAGTTATTAAATTTACCTTTGAATGTTTCAATATCAGGAATAGATTTATATCTATCATAATGCTCTTTGATAAATTCATATTCTTTTTCACAACCAATAAAGTAAGAAGAGTCAATAGCATTATCTACTATAAAGTCAAAATCTTTAGTATTTAATATTTTACATATTGTTTGCTGTGATACAAGCATTCAATATTCCTCCATTCTTCTTACTTATCTTCAAGGTCTGTAGATACAAATTTACCACGACCATCTGCTGCTTTAAATTCAATAACTTTTGAAGTACTGAATATTCTACTTGCTAATCTTGAGCCAATAATTTCTTCAAGACTTTTTAATGTTGTTACATTACTTGTATAAATATTTGACTTTCCATTTAGTATTCTGTGGTCGATGTAAATAAGTAACTGAGTATATTCATAATTACTCATATGAGATGTTGCAATATCATCCCATACTACTAAGTCACAACTCTTTACAAGCTCCTTATATTCAGAAGTAAGCGGATTGTCAAAATCTTTAAGTTGCTGTAGAAATGTAGGTGTGTGAATAAATAGACCTCTTACCTGTTGTCCATTACCATTCCAGATGTTATCAAAATACTTAAGCATTAATTTGATAGACCATGAAGTTTTAGCAGTACCAGAAGATTTAGAAGAGATATATAGATTTTTACCTTGTTCTACAAAAGCAGTAATATTATCCTTTATCTTCTTCAATTTTTTAAACTCTGATCTGTCAGTCTCATTTGCATGTAAAGCTAGAGGTTTTTTATGACTTTTAGGTATACCAGAGTTATCTATTAAATAAGACATCTCAATGAAGCGTACACAACCAGTACATTCTAATTTGCATACACTTCTATACCAGCAATCTTTATTTCTCAACTTTAGTACACCTCACCATTCTCAATACTCCAAATCTTAGCTCTATCAGCATCTGCTTGTGTCATTGTATGAATTTCAGCATTATCTCTAGAAGTAGGTGCTGCTTCAAAGAATTTAAAGTATTCTTTATTTGTACTTTGATTTACACTTTCAACTTTATTCTTGATATTGTCTAGATCTTTCAGCATACCCTTTACTTGAGAAGCATGAGGAATTTCAGTACCATAAAATCTACTATCCTTATCTGGCTTTATTCTATAGTGGAAATATCTTCTTAATGCTTCTTTTAGAGCAACATCATCTGTATAGTTATTAATCTCAATATTAATTAAATCTATTCTAGATGGCTTCTTAGGTTTTGCTTGCTTTACACATTTCTTAGAATGCTTTAAGAGCTTATACTCTTTCATACCTTTCTTTTCAGTAACATTGATATAACCAGCTTTGTAAAGTTCATTTAAACTTTCTCTAATTGTCTCTATATCTGAAGAGGTAAAATCAGACATTTCTTCAAAACTACTTACAAATGATTTATCAAAGCTACATAGAATAGAATACATACCTTTTGCTTCTAAAGATAGATTTGTATTTCTCGGTATTTCTAAAGGTAGGTGCATAAATGTTCTTTGTGCTTCTACTGAAAATTTAATATTCTCCATTTTTAATACTCTCCTGTCGAACCAAAACCACCAGAACCACGTTCAGTAGTATAGTTATAAAAATTATCTTCGTCAGTACTAATTCTAAGAGGTTCAATTGAAATTAATGTAGGAATAAATTGAATTACTTTCTGTCCATAACATAAAAAACTAGGCTCATGTCCAACATTAATTAGATGAATATAAACCTCTCCTTGATATGAAGCATCTACAATTTCTGCACCAGCAATTAAACTATACTTAGTAGCTATGCTAGATTTATTAGCTGCTTCAAGTGCTATGTTTTCAGAAAACTTACATTTTATTCCAGATGGTATAAATACTGAATATCCAGGTTCAACTTTAATTCCTCTCTCAGTAACTACACTATTTGGATTTTTAGCAATTATTTCTTCTCTTAATTCTTCAGAAAATGATGGTACGAAAAAGTCTATACCAGCATCTCCTACTTTTCTACAAGGGTCTTTTACATCCCTCACTTTTAAAAATTCTATCATCTATTTTCTACCCCAAATCATTCATAATTGAGTTAATTGCAAAACATAAATCTTCAATTTCAATATTATTGACTCTACTACTACAAGGTACAAACCAATAGTCACCATGATTATGATTTTGAAAATCACCGAATTTGACTTTATGCTTAAGCGATAAACATTTTGTAAGAACATTATAGTCAAATTTGAAACTAGTATTACCATTACCTCTGAAGATAATCTTAAGTAATGTTTCATTGTTCCAAACAAATCTAGGTTTCAAATCACCATAGAAAAATGTAAAGTTGTTATTTAACTTAATTATCTTATTTTCTTTCTGTTCTTGCTTTAGTCTAATATCATTCATTATAAATAATACTGCTCTCTTTCTTCATGATTTGTTTTCTTATTCTATAATATCACAAAATATATTAAGAGTAAATAGCTATTAGATATGCTTAATGTATTACTGAGTACTCAGATATTATTCAGTGTACTCAGAATGTACTCTAGTAAAAGTTCAGCTACTTTTAATGGTAATATATAGCCAAAAATTAAAAGTACACTAGAATGCATCTAGTGTACACAAGTACTATATTAGACTAAGAGCAAATTCTTTAGATTCATCAAGAGTAAAGTACTCTTCAAAGTTTTTATTAACATTAGAGCTTACAACAAGCATATTTTTTGTAAACCATGTAAATGAATAATCATCAATCTCAATGACAATATCTTCATCTAAAGACAAGATACTAAAAAGTTTTTCAATATACTTTCTCTGCTTTCTCTTATCTTTTGTTTCAACTCCGTCTTTAATTCTTTCATTATTTGAATCAAAATGCATAATTTTTAGTTTCATACCTTACTCCTTATGTCAGAACATATCTAGATGTACTCAGAATGTACACAGAGACATTTTAAGCTGCTTTTAATATAAATATATAACCAAACTTAAAAATTAACTAGAGTACATCTAGTGTACACTGAATTAAATTAATAAACAATCGACTCAACTGAAAGAATTTCTTCATTCTTTTTGAGTTTACAAACATTTGCACCGGAAGCACCTCTACCAGAAATTTTATAGTTTTTCGCATGTAAAATAATTTCTCTCATGTTTGTAGTAACTTTAATACTATCAGTATCATTGACTAACTTAACTCCAACTACAAGATCATCATCTTTCTTAAGACCCATTATAGTAACACCAGTAGACTTACTAGCACCCAAAGATTTTTGAATATTACTCTTTTTAACTAAACCTCGAGCAGTAATGAAGAACACATTCTCAAAATTACATTCCTCTTTACCTGAAATTTTATCATTAGCATAGATATTGATAATTTCATCGTCAATTCCAAGAGAAGAAATATTCATACCGGCAGCAGTAGGGAGACACTTATCAATTTTATTTGATACTACTTTGTACATTTGTCCACTCTTAGCAACTAGTACAACCTTTTCTCCTCGCTTTACTTTGATTGTCTTTTCATCTTCTTGTGTCTTCTTAAACTTACTAATATCTATCTTCTTTAGACAATTATTTTCAGTAAGAACTACCATAAATTCTTTCTTTACTCTAGGCTTTGCAATCTTTGTCTTTGTTTCTTTAATGATTTCAGAAGTATCTAAATCAATTACTTCTGTTCTTCTATCCCAACCATACTTATCAACGAGAGCATTGAACCTATTTAAGAAATACTCTGTTCTAGCATTCTTATCATCAATTAGAGACTGATTAAATTCTTTACTCTGCTCTAATTCTTTCTTTTCATCTTTTAGCTTAATCTGCTCTAAATTAGCAAGTCTACCAAGTCTCATAGACACAATTGCTTGAGCTTGATTTTCAGTAAAGCCGAGCTCTATTATTTTTTTCTTAGAAGCATCAATTGACTTTGACTTCTTAATACAAGATATAATAGTGTCAATCATATCTAAAGCAGAAATAAGACCATCAACAATTTCTAATCTAGCATTAATATTCTCTAAATTAAGTTCGGCTTCTTTAATTACTAAATTGAGATTAGACTCTACAAAAGTCTTCATATACTCAAGCATAGTAATTATTTCAGGTCGACCTTTAGCACCAATAGCTTTTCTTTCATTAGAGATATTTACCTGAAAATTAGTCTTTCGACAAAGCTGCTCAATCGTATACTCAGCCATTCCATCTTGACACTCAATCTCAATATTGATACCGTTCTTATCACATCGATTAGCAATGTCAGTAATATAATGCTCATTGCTTGTTACAAACTTCTTCAAGCTCTCCATAAAATCAGCAGGATATACTTGATAAGGCAGAGAAGTAACTCTAATGAGATTATCCTTTATAGTGTAATTACCTCTAAGCTTAATAGTACCTTTACCTGTTTCATAGAGCTCCTTCATTTCACTTTTATTTATAATAATTCCACCAGTAGGAAAGTCAGGATATAGTTTAGAGCAATCAACTTTACCAGTCTTTAAGTAATTTTCAAGCTGTTCTTTAAACTCATACAAATTACCAGAAGACCAAGCGTTTGACATTGTATATCCCATTCCAGAAGAATTACTCATATATAGGAGTGGAAGTAATGCAACCCAAGTATTTAGAATAGGTTCTGGATCTTCTTCAAGATAATTGAGTCCCATATCTAAAAGCTTTGTATTATAAAATAATACATCTTGAGCAAATTCGCTCATTCTCATCTCAGTATATCTAGAAGATGCTGGATCCGGACCACCGACAACAGAACCAAAAGATCCGTGACCATCAATAAATGGTACATGATGTACAAATGGCTGAGATAAACGAACCATTGTTCCATAATTCTGACCATGAGGGTTATAGTTCATAACTTCGCCATCAACTTTTGCTGATTTAGTATAAGCTCGATTAAATAGTCTATTATTTACGTACATAGACCATAGAATATGAGCGTATGATGGCTTTAAACCAGATAGAAGAAAATTAAAAGCTCTTCTTTCATTAACTTCTATACTATATTCTATAAAACTTTCTTTTAAAAGTTCTACACCAGAAATTGTATTAATTATTGCTTTCTCTTTCTTCATAATACTTCTCTAAGTATTCCTTTCTTGCTGTTACATCAGCACCTTCAAAGATATCTAAATACTTTTCAAATTCTTCATAATCTTCAGTAGTTATCATCTTCAAATTTCTTGTTTCTTCATTTACTAGCTGCTCGAATGTTTCTTCAGCTGTCATTTCGCCAAGACCTTTTGCACGAGCAACTTTGTACTTTAAGTCTTTATTATTTTCTTTCCACTCATTAAATTCTTTATCATTAGAGAATAATAAGTAAGAATTATCAGGAAGAGTTACCTTAAATAAAGCGCCATATACTTTATAGATATGACCATTCGTAAATAACTCAGGACACAACCAGTCGAATACTGTACAAAGTAACATTGTAATTGAACTAGCATCTGCATCTGCATCAGTAGCAATAACAATTTTACTATATCTCAATTTCTTAGGATTGTAAATAAGCTTACCAGTATCTTTATCAACGTCTAGACCTAAAGCTCTAGTAATATCTGCAATTTCTTGATTTGCATATACTTTATCTAATGAAGCTTTCATACAGTTAAGAATTTTACCTCTAATTGGTAGAACTCCAATTTTACTTGCATCTCTAGTAGCTGTTATTGAACTTGCTGCTGAATTTCCCTCACACACGTACAATTCACATTGACTTCTGTCTTTTTTATTCTTAGGATACGCATCTGCTAATTTAGTAGGCATATCAATAAAAAGACTATTACTCTTTTTACTAACACCTCTTATCTTATCTTTTGCTTTCTTAGCAGCTTCTCTTGCTTTTCTACTATTGAGAGCTCTTTCAACAATAATTGCTGCTTCATTTGGATTGTTAGAAAGCCAAGTAGCAAAGTCACCACTCATTACATTGTTAATAATAGTAGCATCAATATCATCGATTCTACTTTTATTCTGAGCATCATACTTAGCAGTTGTAGTAGTCATATTAAAGATAATACTCAAACCTTCAGAGATTTCATTACTGCTAAAGTTCTTATCCTTCTTTTTGAGTAGATTATTTTCAGTTGCATACTTATTAACAGCTTTAACAAATGCAGTCTTCATAGCAGAAAGATGTGCACCACTATCAGTATGACCCAAATTAACATAAGCAGTAATATTGTCAGAATAATCAGTAGTATAAGTCAAACAGATATTAAGTTTATCTTTACCTAATTCTCTCTCCATAATAAAGCGATTGCTAAATAATTCCTTACCAGCAACTCTTTTACTCATAAGAGCATTCAAACCATCTGGTGTATGATATATAAATTCAGAACCATTATAGTTTAATTCAATTGTTAATTTAGGACAAAGCGCAGATATCTCTTCAAAATAAGTCTTTAAATACTCAATATCTGGTGTATTGTCTTTAAAGAACTTTGGATCTGGACTCCATTCTACTACAGTACCAGATGCATGATCTTCTTTACCCACTTTACGCTTATCAAAAAGACCATCTTTAAACCAAATCTCCTCAAACTCACCATCTCTATATGTCTTTACATGCAGGCTGGTTGATAGCCAATTGGTTATTTTGGCACCAATCCCATTTAGTCCTAGAGCTGTACCTTGATAAACACCGTCTTCAGTTGTTTTACCAGAAGTATTAATTGTATCAAAACTTCTTTGTAGAATTGTTTTACCATTCTGATCTATACCAGCGTTGACAAGAAAACCTTGCCCGCAATCTTCTACAGAATAGAAATTCTTCTTAGTGTCAATAATAATTTTAATATTATCACCATGACCAATTACATGTTCATCGGCAGCATTAGCAAAAACCTCTTTGATTAAGTTTTGATTTCGCTTAGCGCTACCCAAGTACGTGCTTGGAACCCTCCGTGTAAATTCACGTGGTGATTCTGAAACAATTGATTCTTCAGTATATAAGTTTTTCTTTGTCAACTTTAACCTCCATGCACTAAAAGTGATTATTTATTATTTTATCACATTTTTTCTATTTTGTAAACTCAAGTTTTAGATTACACATTCATATACTTTTTTACTAGTCATTATCGATCTATAATTGTTTGTCAAAGATAAATATAACTTCATAAATAGAAATAGAGCAATACAACTAAGTATTACTCTTTCACGTTCTATCAAAGATAAATATGACTTAATTTACTCCAAGCAATTTTTGATATGAATATATGCATCTACAAACTGGTACTCTTCTTTGTAATAACACTGTATACAAACGTTATCAAAGAGAAAAATATTTGCCCTAGACTCATCAATGCATACGTTTAAATCATTATCTACAAAGTATATATTAAAATCAGAGTCTTCATTAAATCTTTTTAGCATATTTACAAATTTTTTATATTCAATTTTCTTTAAGTCACTCAAATTACTCTCATCATTTACAACAAAATCTTCATTTCTTTTTGCAAGAGTAAATAAATCAAACATAGACTTTTCAAAATCAAAGAATTGCTCAAGTGTCAAAAAGACTTTATTATTAATTCTATAGTTATTTGACTTTGAAATTAGTGTTGATTTTACATAGCTTGTCAAAAAAGAAAAGTATTCTTCAAGTGAATAGATGTCCAAAGAATTCATTTCTTCAAGAGTCAATGGAAGTGCTCTATTCTTTTCCCAAGTACTATATATTGAGCGAATATGATATAAGCGACGTAATGCCACCAAAACAATCTCAAATATAAATTTAATAACATAAAACATTGATACTAAAAATAATATACTAATCACTGATACAACGTAGCAACTTGCAAATTTTATGATAATGATATGACAATTAGTATTAAATATGTTGTTTATCAAATTAGTAGTTGCAGCATAACAACAAGCAACAAAATGTAGAATAGTACAAATTAATGTAATTTCAAATTCATATGCTTTTCTAAATGTAACTTTCTTTTCTATATTTACATTTTCATAATTTGACATATTTCTATAGTCCTTTCAATTATATGCTAAAGTTCTTTAGACATTTAAGAATTTTACAATTGTATCTTCAATGTTTTCAATTAATTTTTCAGCATAATCATAATTTTCAACGATGACTTTACCAGTTTTAAAATTCTTGCAGTGTCTTAAATTTGAACTTTCTATAATTAATGAAGTATCAAATCTATCAAAAATTTCAAAGCCTTCTGCTTCTTCTTGTGGATCAAGGCATTCATCGGTATATGCATCTCCATCAAATAATACAATATTATAATACTCAGCATCTCCAGCACACATGTCGTTTAAAAATTTTAAAATTTCATTTTTGTGCATGAATAGTTTGTTACCACCTATAGCAGAAAAAGCATTCTGATCATAGTGTGACCATACTACGAAATTAGTATTTATTGTAGAAAATGAATAAGAAAACATCAGATACTTCTTTTCAAGTAGATTTAATGAATTTATGATAACATTTACTTCATCTTCAGCATTAAAAGAACCAGAGTTATCGATCACAAATCTAAGATGTAGTTTGTTATGTTTCTTATACTGTCCATTTCTATTTATTGATGTCCACCAGCGATAATCATCATTTACAACAGCACGATTGTTAAATACACCAGAATAAGAGCAAGTACTATTAAACTTATTTTTATTCTTGTTAAAGTACGTCTGAAAATTTTCATCTAGTGACTTGAATGAACTTCTCAACCAATTAGTTTTTTCTTGAAACCTATTTGCATTTCTATAAGCTTCTGACTTACAATCATCAAGCCACCACCAGTCTTCTTCTGAATATTTATTACTATCGTACTCCGGTATCCTCCAACCACCATTAATAATTCTCTTGTTATTAACTGTAATTTTTTCGTTTACTTTTAGTCTATCAAATTCCTCACGAAATGTATTTAATGCTATTACAGCACTTTCAGAATAATTATCAGAGATAGCCGTTTTTATATCATTGTGTACAAAGTTAGAATAAAGATTTGCATTATATCCTAATCTAACAAGCCACAGAAAATGATCTAAGAAATAATCACTTTCTTTAATCTTTATAAGCTCTCTCTTTGTTTTATCAAAGTCTACACCAGTATAATAATCTTTATAGATTGTTTCAATTCTTTCATCTGCTATAATATTATATGCACTTTGCTTTTCTTCTTCAGTGAGTTCATCAAAGCCAGTAACCTGTACATACTTTGACTCGTCAAGAATGTGAGAAATTTCATGGTAGAATAAACTACGAATCTGACGTTCTGTTAAATCAGCACCATACTGTGACAACATAGGGTAACTGACATGAATATTAAAATGATCTTCACATATCTCTAAGTATGTACTTTCACTAGTCTTATCTAACTCTACAAAAATATCATACTTAGTTTTAGTATAGTATGAAATTGGTAAACTAGCTACGATTTCATTTATTTTTTCATAATTCATCAACATGATCTTTTTCTCCTTTACTTGATGAATTATATCATATCAACTTCAAAAAGTAAACATAAAAAAACCAGAGCATCAACTCCGGTAATAAGTTTAGATTACATTTGCAAGAAGAGAAGCATTTGGCTTAAATTCTTTAATTACTTCACATCTATCAACAATAGGTTCTGGTAGAGAGAATTCAATACCATTTACAAATAAGTTCATAGTGGCAATAGCCTTAAAATCATCATGAATTTTGATAACTCTATTCTTGTATATTAATTCTTTTTTACCATCAAAGATACTCTGTAAAAATCTAATGGTTTCAAATGGTAGTAGATTGAACTCATCAAGAACAATTGTTTTACCATCTTCAAGAGCAGTATAAAATACTGACTTATCAAATGAAGGTTTACCATCGTCAAACTTAAAATCTTCAAGCATATCCTGAGGTAGCATACCCGAATGACAAACCATAACATTATCACTATTTTTAATAGCAAATGTAGTTTTACCAGTACCCTGAGATCCAAAGTAAACTTCTAATCTCGTATTTATTTCATCAGGTGCTTTTAAATCTCTAAGTTTTTTACTTATTATGCTCCATTCAGTACTTTTAAGCTTATTCTGTACTCTAGCATAATTTCTATTACCAGAAAGCTTGAAGTAATTCTGAACGTACTCATTAATTTCTTCAGCAGTATTAAATCTTGCAATAGTATTTATAAATCTAGAAGAAACATTATAATCAAATTCAATGAAGAAGTCAATCAACATCTGAGCTAATTCTTTCTTATCACTCTTTGATAATTCACCGGAAAGTTCAATAATAATTTCATATTCATCTCTCAGATTATTAATTATTGTTCTAATAAGTGCATCATCACTGGCACTATTTTTACACCTTTTCATAGCGCCATATAATATAGCAGAAATTTCTTTACTCTTTTTAATACCATTTTCTTTAAAGAATATTTCAAAAGTACCATTCTTTCTTTTTACTATATCAACATCTTTGAATACATTGATCTTCATGATATAATTTTCTCCTTTTTATTTAACTGGTGTAATTATATCATATACTTACAGCGATGTAAACAAAAAAAATAAGACTGAAGTACTATTAACTCTAGTCTTATCAATTTGTTATGTTTAACAACTTTGTTTTTACTTTTTGTTATCAAATACAAACCACCAAAAATAAGTAGCTACACTAGATATTATTGAAAAGAACATTGTATTCTCGATTGTAAGTTTGCTCGTAGGCCAGTCTAAGTTAAGTTGTAGATTAAGGAAGTACCAAGCACCACCATAAAGCAAACCACTTATACCTAGAATCATAGTAATTTTAGTACGTAGTAAAATCTTGTCTTCTTTGCATTTCTTATAGATTACAAAATTTATAATTGCTGAAACAGTAGCTACAATACCTATTATAATTATAAACTCAGCTCCAGCCATGAGATCAAAGTCAATAATTGAAAGCAAATTATCTAACATTTATAAACCTCTTTTTACTAATAGATTTACTTTGAATTATATTTTTTGATAACAATCTCAACTGTTCTGCGATTGTATGAAGTAAACACATTTTTAAAAATTTCATAGTACTCGTCATAATCATACATTGAGTTAGTAACTAAATTGAATTTAACAGTTTCAAGGTCAGGCCTATGTTTATCTACATTCGCAAATTTTGAATTTTCTTTATAAAAATTAAATTTACCTTCACGAGCATCCATCATTAAATTTTTAGTAAATAATTGAAAATAATACTCTTGTTCTTTAGTTAAAAATATAAAATCGTTTAAAGCTAAAGTGCTATCTTCATCAAGTAATTTATATGTTGATTTAATATTTTCTTGTATATACTCGAAATATTCTTCTAAAGAATTGATATTTAAGTATGTAAGTTCTTCTCTTGTAAGAGGTAGTCTACTTATTTTGTCCTTTGCAACAATAATACTAGGAAGCTCTTTCAAATATGTATAGAGTGGATGTGCAAACCAGTATATACTAAAAAGAACTAATGTTACTGGTACACCAGGAACGATTGTTCCACATACTAGATTACCAATTGTTAGTTTTGAATTAGTGTAGTATAAAGTTAAAAAGCTTGTTACTACACTCAATAGTAAAAATATCAGTACAAGAAATTGTACTTTGTAAATAGTAAAAATACTTACTTTTCTTTTAGGTTTAATCATTTCTTTTCCTCTCAATTTAATGCTTACTTATTTAACTTCTAGTGTACAAGAAGTAAGTTGGTTATATATTACTATTAAAACAACTCTAACTTTTACTAGAGTACATCTAGTGTACACTGAGATATATTCTAGTCTAATACTACTTAATTTTCTGCATTCCAACTCTAATATCTTCAAGAATATCTGGTAATGCTACCGGTGTGAAATTATGAGCATCTAAACCAACATGATAGATGTAAGGATACTCTTTGTAAAATTTTTCTGTACTATGTATATGACCAAACAAACAAATAGCACTATGTTTTAATCTGAAATGTGCCGGATCATCTCTCATAATTGTTGGATAATGACTCAAGTAAAAAGGCTGCTTCTTGATTGTAATTAAAGAAGCATATCCTAATACTTCAGTATTCGGTGCTTGAGAATATAACTTAGCTCTATGAGTAGTATCATGATTACCAAGTACTATTTTCTTTTGACCTTTAAGTTTATTGAATAACTTAATGCTTTCATCAGTACCCAGCATTATATCACCTAGAATATAAACAGTATCTGAGTCTTCTACTAAGTTATTCCAATTTCTAATTATTGTATTGTTCATCTCATTTATTGAATTGAATCCTCTATTTTTATAGATAAATTCTTTATCGTGATTAAGATGTAAATCACTCGTAAAATATATCAAAATGTTTCCTCCTTTTTAAAGATTTCTTGCCAACTGCTGACAATACTTAATTTTTAAAAATAAATCTTTGCGAGACTCTACTTTTATGCTACACTGTATTTGAGGTAATGCATCAATGCTAAATACTAATTGCTTTGTTCTGTCAAAATATTGCATATCATGTATATTACTAGTAATATTTGAAAATGTAATGCTGCGAATTCCTGAACCACTGTACTGAACAGAATATTCTATGTTTGTGTCTTCCGGAATACAAAAGTCAATTAAATCAAGCTCACGTTTAATAATCATAATATCATAATATGACATGAACTTTAAATAATGCTTTGCTTGATTGAACAGTTTTCTATTGCCTAAGTCCTTATTAAAGATTTTCAATATTTTATGACTTTTTCTAAGCTCAAAGCGATATTCAGTTTTTGTAGGATTTCTTCTCTTTGAAACTACTTTTAGAGCATTATACAATCCATAAAATCTCAGTAAGTCTTCAAGTTGTGTTTTAATATTTTCATTTTTATTATATACTGGAGTAAATCTTTTATTTACGTTTTGAATTTCTAATTCAATGTTTTTTAGTTTATTCTGTAAGCAAAGCTTTTCATGCTCAAGCTCACTCATAATTTCTCTTGTATTCTGCAGCATTTGATATCCTTTCAATGTATTAAATACTATTTAGTTTTTCAGTAAGATCATTATCTAATTTTTCGAGAATTTCAATGTCACAGCTATACATATAGCTTTTAACATTACAAAAAATTCTTGATAAGTCATCAAAAGTTATAAACTTTTTGTGGTTTTCTTTAAATAGAACAGAATAGTACTTAATATGTAATACTACTCTAGCTGAATAAGATGACTCTTCTGTACATTCTAATTTACCATGTATTACAAAATTGTCTAGTTCAATTAAAATATCATCATCGATAGCAATCACATTTTCATCAAAACAACCAGCACCTGTACTAGTAATTTCAACTTCGCTATTATTTAATTTATCGAATAAGATGTTTCTTTCAATACTTGAATTTTTTAATTTATTGATATTTGTAAGAATATTACCAATAGCTTTCTCAACTCTTTTCTTAGTAATAATCTCTACGACTTCACATTGTTTTTGTCTTTTTATCTCAATATATTCACCGTGCTTATTTGTACGATGTATATCTATGACATTTGCATCTGTAAAAGTAATACATGCAATAAGTACAACATTTTCTGTAATATGTACTTCTTTTGCATATGGTATGAATATACAAGAAGTATGCGCATACTCTCGTATAATCTTTTCAAACCATTTCATAATGTCTTTACATTCATCTCTATTCAGTTGTGACGTGTGTAATATTTGCTTTAGATTTCGTGCAATATCATTAGATTTACCAGAAATATTATACTTTTTGCACGTGTCACTTGTTACTCTAATTTCCATGACATAATCTTTGTATCTTTTAGTATTCATGTCTTTTACCTCTTTATTTTTTTCTAAAACTATTGTATAATAGAAAAGCATAAAAGTAAACACAAAAAAAAAAATACAGTACATGTAATGGCCGGTTACACATACTGTATTTCTTGTTTCTAGCATTCCGCCGAACAGTTTAACTTATCTCATTTCCTCAATTAGTAAAGTGATTACTCTAATCAAACTGCAAAAATATTAATTGCAAACTGGACGGTGACACTTAGTCTATCCATAACTTTACTATATTCCTAGAGTACTGCTTTGCTTTTGATGAAGAGGGATTCGAACCCTGATGGTAATTTTTCAACCGAGTGGCTGGCTGACCACTCACAGCTTATCACCTCAACTGCTAGCTCCATCTACTTGCAAAGTTTGCTTGAGACTCTCACTCAAGCGCTTGGCAGTCTATACTGCAAATACATTGTATCAAAAGAATTATGAAATGTAAATATCTTTTTAAAAATTTTATAACTTAGCCAAAAAACAAACTAACTCTAAAATTTTCATCAAGATAATGTGCTACTTTCATTCTAAGTTCTTTTGCATCTTCTAATAGTATGATATATTGTTCAAGCATTGCATTACTATAAAAACTAAACTCTGCTTCATTTAAATGTATTCTAATATCATGTAGATGATTAAGACTTTTCACACAATCATCATAGACCAGTTCAAAGCGTATTAACCTTTCTGTAAAATGATCAAGCGCTCTAATTGAAAATGAATATTTAGTAGGGTCTGAGTTCAATTCAAAGACAAAATATTCTGAAGAAATTGTGTGTAAATACTTATTGCTATTTGACTTCATATTATTTTCCTCTCTTTTTTAATCTGTAATTATATTATCACAAAAATAGAAAAAAGTAAATACGCAAAAAAAAGGAGTCAAATTGTATGACTCCATAATATCTCTTACTCTTCATCAGTATTATCTACTTCAGTATTATCATCAGATACAATAGTTTCTTCGTTTTCAATATTTTTAACTGCTGACTGAACTCCAAGCTTAGTACCCATGAATTGACCAATCATAGATTTAATATCAATACCTAGAGCATCACTAAGACCATTATCTAACTGAGTTAAAGTCTTAGTAGTATCAGCTACAAGTTTCGCTTGATTTCCATCACCGTACATTGTAATAGAATCAACCTTTTCAAGAGGCTTAACAAGATTTTCACTCATTTCAACATAAGCTTTTAGAGCAGTTTCAAGAATAGCAGCTTCACCGTACTGTTTCATCGCTTCTGCTTTCTTATACAGAGCATCTGCCTCAGCTTGACCGAGCATCTCAACTTTCTTAGCCTCAGCTTCAGCTTCTAATTTCTTAGCTTCTGCATTTGCCTCTGCTACAGCTCTAATTGCCTTAGCTTCCTGTTGAGCAGCATAGAGTTTAGCATCTTCTTCATTGTTTCTCTCTGATACGAGTACGTCTCTGCGAATTTCAATCTCTCTTTTAGCTTTTACAGCATTAGCATCAGCAGTAACATTTTCTTTCGTCTTTCTCTGTTCTTCTTCTGCAATAGCATACGCAGCCTCAGCTTCAGCTTCTTTTTGATTTTCAGCTTTTCTAAGTTCAGCTTTCTTAATAGCCAATGCATTCTGTCTTTCAGCAATAGCTGTTTCTGACTTAACCTGAGCTTCATTTGCTTCTAGATTTGCATTTGCTTGAGCGACTGCAATTTCCTTTTCAGCATTTGCTTTTGAAATTTCAGCTGACTTCTGAATAGCTACAGTATTTGCAATACCGAGATTATCAATTACACCAATACCAGCATCATCAATGTTCTGAATATTAAATGATACTATTTCTAGACCCATTTTAGCCATATCAGTGGCTGCATTTTCTTGTACTAATTGAGCAAATGACTTTCTATCGTTCATAATATCTACAAGAGGCATTCCACCTATAATTTCTCTAAGATTACCTTCAAGCACATTGACAATCATCTCATTAACATAAGACGAATTCTTATTTAAGAAATTCTCAGATGCTCTTGTAATTGACTCCTCTGTATTTGCTATTTTAACAGTAGCAACTGAGTCAACTAAAATATTAATATAATCTGCAGTAGGAATTGTCTTTGATGTTTTTACATCTACAGATAGCATTTCTAAAGAAAGTTTATCAACTCTTTGTAAAAATGGAATTTTAATTGTAGATTTACCAGAAATGAATTTAGGCTTACGCTTAAGTCCAGATATGATGTAGACCATATTAGGTGGTGCTTTTACATAACCGGTAATAAAAATTAGAATAATTACAATAGCTACAATAACTATTGGTAAAATTGGAAACTGAAACATGTTATCTTCTCCTTTTTAATATATAACTTATACTCTAACTATACTTCAAAACCTTTTTCAATCAAATGTACAGTAGGTACACAATATAATGCATACTTATTATACTGTTGCGAAGAATAATAAGCACTAATTAGATCTTCAATATACTTTAGTACATCTACTCGCTGTACATCAATGTTCAAAATATCAAGTTTTAGTACGCTAAAATCATTTACACTTAATCTGTCTAGATCAACTGTTGCTTTAAGTTATACTTTTGTCTTAACTGCAAAATTTATTTCTTGTTGAAAATCATCAGTGTAAAAAACATCAGAAAATCTAATTGTGGCTTCAAATATACCACACATAAGAGTATTATCTTCAAGACTCAGTACATCAACTAATTCAAATTTTTCGTCTCTACTATTTTCATCAATGAGTATGATTTCACAAGTTCTCTTTAATGGTATCGTGTATTATTTCTCCTATCTCTTCTTAATTGAAATATAAGTAGCAAAGACAGTTAGTATTACTGCCAGTATTATTTCAATGACAATTGGTGACAACACAACCAACCAACTCCAATTAATTTTACCAAGAAGTTTTAGTGTTATGAAAATCAAAGTTAGTGCTGATATGAATCCTAAGCCACCAGAGTTATTATTATCTCTCACAAGCATTCTCCTTTACTTATTAATGTACATAGTATCAATTTCATTCTCCAAATCATAATCTGATATCATACATCTATTATATGACTCTTCATATACAAATGAAAAACCATCAAATTCATTAAATTTGCAGTTCAAATAGATTGGCTTAAACATGTTTAGTTCTTCATATAGAGCTATACCACTTTTTACAAGATCAATATAAGATAATGGCTCAGTATAATAGCATTTGTTCTCACCAAAAATTGAGCAAGAATAGCGTAAGAAGTCATTAATTACATCTTCATAATCATTCATTGACTTAATATCTACTGATTTCATTTCTTCCAATGTCAGAGGTATAAATGCTCTTTTATACATATCAACTTGCATTTTTCTAAATGTTATTACAATAGCAACAATGAGTTCTTGCACAAAGAATATTACAATCTTTAAAATTACATAGTACATCATAAAACTAAGAATTGGATACGTAGCTGATTTGTAATTTATAGCATCACTAAATGCATTAAAGTGCTTCGCAATAATAAGTAATGCTATGCTCCCTAGAACACAGCAAGCATTAGACTTTTTAAATTCATATTCATTATCTATAAAGTTATTGATTATACAAATACTAAAATAAATCATGAACAGTGTCAATATATATGAAAAAATAAAAAGGTAAGTTAAAACATCATCTAATTTACTTAAATCATGATGTATAAATATACTTTTTTCTGGTACAAAATGGAGTACACCAATTATAATAAATAATACTGTAGTAAGCTGATTTCTAAATGCACTTGACATACAATACATGTCTTTAATACTATACTTCTTTTTGAGTTTCATCTTAAAAAATTCCTTTCAACTTTTGATTTTCTATTTAATCAAATCAAGCAATCTGTCCATTATTTCTAAACCACTGATCTCTACTTCAAGATGATTTTCAATAATCATAGTAGTAAGTACAATCTCATTAGAAATTCTATCTACATAACTTTGTATGTACTCGTCATATTCTTCTTGTAATTCATTGTACTCTGCGATTTTTTCACTTTTATACTTTTCAAACTTTTCAGAAATCTCTAAAAGAATATCAGTTGAAATTAAACCAGAAGAAAGCAGTGGATCATACTCTTCAAATGCTTCAGCTGTTGATAGAACTTCAGCTTCTAAAATTCTAAATCTCTCTTCGAATTCATGTACACGAGTATTATGCTCTTGATTTAGTAATATAATATTATCAATCAGATAATCAACATACTCTTTAGCAGTAATATACATTATAAAACCTCTCTTATTTAATTACCTTAACTTGATATCCAATATAACCTGTAGAATACATGTTACTAATACTATCTTCTACAAGAGCACTAGATACTGGATTTTCAAATTCCATTCTAATAGTATTGATTTTTCTACCATCATCAAAATCACTATCTGAATATCTAAATACTTCGACTTGAAATATTCTTCCACTCTTATTCTTTTTCACAATTTACCTCCTTAATACTCAATGTACACTAGATGTACTCTAATTAACTTTTATACTTAGTTTATATATTTATATTAAAAACAACTCAAAGTTTCTCTATGTACATTCTGAGTACATCTAGATATGTTCTGAACATCTATGTATACTTATTCTTAATTCTGATGAACTTGTTACTGAGTTCTAATCTTTTGAGTTCGTTCTTTAATTCAATTAAGTCTTGTTCATATTTAGTATTGTTCTTTTTACTTTCGAATATCTGAATAGACTTGTATCTACGTAAAATAGACTTCACAAATGAAGCATCATCAACTGCTTCTCTCCAGAGATCCAAGTTTGAGAATACTTTAGGATCTGTTGTTTGCTCTATAATCTTTTCATAAAGCTTTGTAATTTCTTGCATATTCATTAACGACCTCCATAAATGTAATATATAAACAGCATGAGACCATTCGTAAGAATTAGAACTTTAATTGTTGCAATTAGAGCAAGTTTAATAAAGAATAAAGTATCAAATACTGCTTTTTTACATTTACAATATGCAAATGCTAGTATAAAGAAAATAAAAAGAAAAATAGATGTAAAAGCTGTTGTTTCAATAATAGTATTTAGCATTTGTATTACCTCTCTTTAACATAATTACTATAATACAAACACGATACTTTGTAAATACTAAAAATTACATCAATATATCATTTAAGAATTAGATACCATTACATATACCATACTTATATGCATTTTCATCTTCTTCTAACCATCTATTAATTTTCTTAGTTATGTCTAGTGCATCATTGAATATTTCACCAAACCTTTCAGCTTGTGGTTCTGTCAAATTAATTCTAGTATTACATTCAATGAGTGCTTCTATATATTTACGTCTTGACCAAAATTTTTAATTCTTGTTTGTCTACTCTTTTCCTTAAATTCATCAGTTTGAAAATAACTTGTAATACCTTCTCCGTACTTATCTTCATAATACTTTGATATTTTTTCTCTAATTTCAGGAGCCAAACCCGGATTTGTAACACCTTCTCCATATTTATTTTCAAAGTATTTTCTTACTTTATTCTTAATTATATCTGATTTTGCAGGACTGTCAACTCCATATTTTTTCAAATTAGTTTGCTTTGCTTTCTTTTTTACTTCAGGAGATTGAGATGCAAAGTCGTACCCGAATCGTTCTCTGTTCGTATTTTTTCTCTTTTCTAATGCAATCCTTTGCTTTTCTTCATGTGATAATTTACAAATAGGTTTTGATTTTTTAATTTTTTGTTTTTTAGGCTTCTTACTATTAGTTTGTTTAACTTTTTCTTTAAATTTTGGAGATTGAGATGCAAATTCAAAGCCATATTGTTGTAAGCAAGTTTGCTTTGATTTTTCTTTAAATACTTCTGATTGAAAAGTACATTCAACTCCATAATTTTTTAAATTACTTTGCTTTATTTTATTTTTAATCTTTTCAGATTGAGTCGGGTGATCTGCACCATACTTAAGTAAATTGGTACATGTTCTACTACAACATTCAGTGTAGCCATGCTCTAAATTTATAAAACGAGAAGGTTTATTGCAATAAGCACACAATTCTTCATTTTCTTCTTTTTTCAAATATTTATCATAGTATTCTTGAGCATCAATTTCATGCATATTTTTAAGATGCTTAGTTAAAGGCTCTATAAGAATTATATTTTTTTCCACAAATTTTGCAATTCAAAATTGTATGAGTACATTTAGAACTAAATCCTTGTTTAAAGTCAATAAAAGAAAGATCTTTGCCACAAATTTTACATTGTCTGGTAGCGTTCTCATCAATATATGCACAGTAATAATCTTCTTTACTTAAATCATGTACTGATTTTAAGTGCTTAACAAAATTTGGTTGGGTTGAATATTCTTTTCCACATATTTTGCATTTTAATTTTTCTTCTAAATGTCTAGGCATGCTAATATTAAAAATGAGCTAAAATTAATTAGCTCAAATTTCTTTATCTCCAATCTCCAATTGTACAGTCTTCTACAATTTCTAATATTTCTGGATTTTTTCTAGCGTACTCATTTTTTCTAGTTTCAAATGTTTCTAATAGTTCATTCCAAACTTCAACAAACTCAGAATTTCCAGGTAAACTATCTCTACTATCATATAAGAATTCAGTGTCACAATCTTTGAGAGCTTTTGAATTCTGAGGTAGAGGTGGTTGCCACTTAGATGCAAAGTTTGTTGTAGTCTCTCGAATGTAGAAGTTATTTGGCATCTCTGGATTTACTATAAAATATAACTCTGGAATTTTTTCACAAAGTTCAAGAAGTAGCTTAAATGCAATCAAGTTATCTGAGCGAGGTTGCACTTGCCTATCGATCCGAGCCTTAATAAAGTCAATAACTCCATGAAGATTACCAGTTACATAGTAGAAAGTAGTCATAGTTCTTGGTAGCATTAATCTAGCATCCTGAATATGTCCACCGTCATTAAGAATTTTGTCATAACAATAATTTAGAAGTCTCATGGCTTCATCATATTCTTCAAAGCAATTGCAATCTGTAACTGCTTGAGGTAGAATAACTGGTCTGTTTTCTATTACCTTATCTCCGGAGCAGTCACTCGCGTAGCTCAGCTGAGTGTGCCTGATAAGATGGCTTACATCATGCCAGCTCATATTCTCAAGCTTAAATGTAATAGGAATTGATCTTAGAGCTGTAGGAATAAACTTACCTTGAAGAGTTCTAAAAATAAATCTCTTTCTATCTTCTTCTGTAAGACTAGCATTAAATTCATTAATATCTTCATTCCATGTAGCCATTACTAATTCTGGTAGGTAGTCCATATTTGGAATATCATTTAGAATAGTAACTTTTACATCTGACTCTTTAATATATTTTACTGGCTTATTCTTATTAGCATCTAATTTTCTAAGCTTTACTCTCTTATCTTTTACGTTAAACTTCTTCAATGGTACTTCCTCTCTCGTATTCAATTATTTCCAGTAAGTCATGAATTTCTGTAATTTTTTCAGACTTTTTATACTTTTCATTATCTTTATTAGAAATTAAGTAAAACCTAGCATTTGGCTTAAGTTTTGAAATTTTTTCTAAATTTGCCACTGAGTCATCAATTACAATATCAGTGTGACAAAATTTCTCGTATACTTGCAAATCTTTCTTATGAGAAAAATAGATATAATCAAAGTAAATATCATTCTTTTTTAACCACTTAATAGTGTTTTGTATCATATCCTCAGTTGCTTGTCTAGCAGTAAGAAAAATAATAAAGTATCCTTGACTTTTGAAATATTCAATCAGTACTTTAATATTTTTTCTAATATCAGCATTGTGCTTATAATCAGATTTACGATACTCAGACTTAAAGTCTTGATATTTACGATAAGGTACTGTTTCTTTAAGTTCTAATAAAGTTTTACAATCGATACCTTTTTCAATCCTACAAAAATTTAAAATTGTCTGAGGATAATAATTTACAACACCATCTATGTCAATAATTACGTTTTTCAAGTATAGCCCCCTTATGATAAGAATAGTGAAGCATCATTTGGTATATACTCTAAATTTCTAATTTCTATATCTGTAGCAAGCTCAATCATTCTAAATAAGTCATTTACTGTCATTTCTTCTGTTGCATTAAATGCCTCTTGAGTAATTAAGCATAGTTCCATGAGAATATCCTCTGAGTCAATTTCAACAAAACCATCACCAGAATTTGTAACATTTGCTTTAATCATATCTATTTTCCTCCATGATGCAGTCTATAATGTCTTCAATTTTTAACTGAGTACAAGAAGCATTTCGACTAATATAAATTACATTGTCTTTTCTAATAATCTTAGGCTCTTCATAATAATTTTTTACTTTAATAGAACCTTGTACTGGTTTAATATATTCAGTACTACTAGGTGTTATTCTCTTTATATCTGAGTTAAGATTACAATCATAAATATAACTATACTCTCCAGTATCATTACTTTCTGGTATAATGTACAAATAATCATGCTTATCATCATATAAAGGAAAAACCGTGTTATAGATAATTGTATCTTTATCAAAATCTTCAAGACTTACTTTTTTATCAATTATCTTAGAAGTATCAAACGAGTTATAAACATCTTTTAAGTCAATTGCATAAAATTCATTTAAACCATCAGACATCGAAGAAGATTTTACTTGTCTATTCTGCTTTGTAAAATACTCAGCTTTTACTTCTTCTGTTGGTATTATATCATAAATTGTACCATCATGTAAATATCCAACCTTGACTTTCTTTCTCTGAATATTATCAAATAAATTATATTTATCGTTCTTTAAAATAAGAAGAGGCGGTGGCACAAATGCACCACTACCATAAATCTTGTATTCAAGTCCAAGTTTGTCAAAGCACATAGCTATTACAATTGCAGATATACCATTTCCAATTATTACCCTTTTCACTTACTAAATATTCTCCTCATCAAATACTTCACAATTTACTAAATTACTAATTATTGTCATACCGTCTAAACAGATTATTCCATCAGCTTTGAAGGTTTCATTTGAACTTACGTTATTGAGCATTCTATGAGCATAGCTAGTATTAATATGACCACAGACAATTGTTTTACCAATCATATTACCAACGTCATTACCAAGCATTAACCAATTGTCAATTCCACTTAACCAACTATCATATGACCAGTCTTCATCGTCAGCATATCTAAACTCTGGACGTAACCAACCATGAACTAATACATGATTTTCAAACTCAGCATAATGCACAAGTCTTGAAAAATATTGTTTGAGCAATTTATTCTCTTTAGCACTAGATATAATACCAAATGCTAAAAGATTTAATTGCTCATGTGTATCTGGTACATTTATATCAGATAGAGCAATACAAGTTTTTGCAGTACCATTTGAAATGTCGATTCCATAAAAAGACTCACGCTTTAGTAAATCTTCTAATAGATATTCATGATTACCTTTAATTAAAATAGTTCTATCTTCAGGTAAACTAAGAACATATTCCAGTACTTTAATAGTGTCGTCACCTCTATCTAGTAAGTCACCACAACTTATTAAGATATGCTCTGGATTGTTTTCATCAAAACCTTTCTTATGTAAAGCATTGATAAGTGGCTTATAACAACTATGTACATCTGATACTGCAAAATATTTCTTCATTTTTTAAATCCTTGAAACAAATAAAATAATAATTATTGTAAAAATTAACAAATAAGTAAATAATGTAAGCTTTCTTTCAATCTTAGTTTTATGTACTTGACCCATGAAAGCTGTGCCAAGAGCTTCACCTTTTTCAGGTTGTATCATGATTAAACAAAACAGAATAAATGAAAGTATAAATATAATATATATCATCTTAAAAACCTTCCCTACTTGTATATCATTGTTCTTACCCAGTCAAGAATTGCACTAATGCTTGGTAGATAAATACCTAAGCAGCCTAAGACAATAGTTAGTACAACATAACCAACTAAGAATTTAATGTAGTCTCCAAGTCTACCACCACTCAACATTACTATAATTCCAACAGCTATTAGAATTAGTGTGTTTGTAGATAGACTTTGCAAATATGTTTCTAATACCATAACTTTTACCTCTCGATAATAGGCTTATATTTTGCTTTACTTATCAAACCTCTAGCCTGATGAATTACTTCTAAAAGTGTACCAATTACAATAAGTAAACTAATACCTGAAAGTCCAAGATTTAAATGTATTGGACTAATAAAATTAGAAATAATTGATAGAGTAGCAAGTAAAGCTAAGAAAATTCCACCAATAATACTAATCTTAAGAACTTTACTATTTATATAATCACTTGTTTTATTTACTGGTACATTTATCATGTAAGTACCATTTTTATTTAGGTTCTTAGCAATGTCATCACCATCAATTTGTACAAAGTTATATAAAGCAGTAAATATCATAATAATTATAACATACACACTAAGACCAAGTCTAGTATTAAAGTTTATCCAACTTAAGTTCCAAGAATAATAAGTATTTAATACACTCAATATAGAGTATAGAGATGATACAAAGATTACAGGTACCATGCTGCTCATTAATGGCTTAATTGGTAGATAGTGTGCTTTTATAAAATTATCATTCTTAGTATTTTGAAGTTGATACTTAAATTCCTTATTACTCCCATATGCTGCAAGAATAATCATTAAAGCAATAGAAGCAAGTATAATCATTAATGTTTGTCTATACTCAGCAGTATTATTGTTAGATTTTACAATTACTCTAATAGATTTTGTTATCTGAGACAAAACACCAAATGATACAAGTACACTCAGACCTTGTCCAATTCCATTTCTATTAATCTGCTCTCCTAGATAAGTAACGACTACAGCACCAAAAGTCATAATAGCAACTAATAGTGCTTTATCAAGCACTGAAGATGTAACACTTATACTAAATATTCCAGCTAATCTTTTATTAAATACTATACCAGTAGCAGAAAATGCTGCAAAAATCAAAGTAAAAATTCTAATAATCTGATTTAACTTTACTTGTCCAGCTTGACCTTGTTCTCTTAATCTTGATAAAGGCTTTACAATATCTTTACTGAGCATTTGAATAATAATACTGCTTGTAACATATGGAGAAACACCTAAAGCTAGAAAACCAAATTTTGAAATTGTTCCTCCTGATATAAGATTAAACACTTCTTGCAATTTACTATTACCTGTAGATAAATGTTCAACACCCGGTAGAGGTGCAATACTACCAAGAAAGAAAATTGCTATAATGAATAGTGTAAAACCTACTCTTTTACTTACTTCTCTCATTAGTCTCTTTCTCCAATCTTATTTCTTAGATCTTGTCTAATTTTATTCACAAATTCATCATATATCTTCTGTGCTTCATTCTGATAGATAATAATTGGATTGTGTCCACTTTGACTTCTCCAATGAATTCCATTCTTTAAGCTTTCAAGAGCGTCAATGAGAGTTATCCAATTTTCATCTAAGACAAATAATATCATATCCTGAAGATACTGTAACTGACCTACTTCTGTAGTAGCATTTGAATTTGTATATTCTTTACAAATATCTTCTGATAAATTTGTAATATTTGACAAAATAGAAATAATTTCATCTGAAGTAGAGCAATCTAATACTCTATTTCTAGTACTATAGAAAATATTTCTTTGCTCTCTAATAATATCATCATACTTTAGAGAAGATAGTCTTGTCGAATATGAATTTGCTTCAAGTTCTTCTTGTACAGTAGAAACAAACTTTGTAATTTGACTAGTACTCATATTAAGTTTCTTAAGTCTATCACAAGTATTTGTTTTTCTAAATATAGTATCTTCTGCAGAAATAACTGTGTAAATAGTACCTCTAGCACCTTGACGACCAGTTCTACCTTTAAGTTGTCTATCAATTCTTGAAGCATCATTCAATTCAGTCATGATTATTACTAGTTGAAATTCTGGATCTACTTTAATGTCAGTACCTCTACCAGCCATATTTGTAGCTACAGTGATTTTATACTTTTCTCCAGCTTTAGCAATAATCTTTGCTTCATTCATATCTTGTTTAGCATTGAGAACTTTGTGTTTTAGTTTTCTTTCTTTAAGTAGCTTAGAAAGTAAAATACTATCCTCTACAGAAGTAGTACTAATTAGCACTGGATTTTTCAATCTGTGATGTTCTTCTACTAGTTCAATGACTTTACCCCACTTTGAAGCCTTATCTTTAAAGAACATAACTGGCATATCTTCTCTAATATCTGGCTGATGTGGTGGTACAACTACTACAGGTAGATTATAAATCTCCATAAACTCACTCTGTTCTTCATGAACTGTACCAGACATTCCTGCTAGATTGTTATATAATCTGAAGAAATTCTGAAGTGTAATTGTAGCAACAGTTGTATTTTCATCTTGAATAGTAACACCATCTCTAAGATGCTTTGTTTCTAAAGCGAGATGTAGACCGTCATTATATCTTCTACCATGCTGAAGTCTACCAGTAAAAGCATCAATAATTGTAACTGACTTTATACCATTCTTTGTAGTCAAAGTATAGTCAATTTCTTTCTTGTATACAAAGTTAGCTAATAGTGCTTGTGAAATAAAATGCATCTGTTTTATATGCTGTTTATCAAAAATATTTGAACACATATAAAAATCATTAATCTTCTTAATTCCACTTTCTGTTAACCAGATACTTCTTGATTTCCAGTCAATTTCGTAATCTTGACTTTCTAATGTTTCAATAGCATCTTGAGCTTTCATACAAAAAGTATTTGCTTCATCTACAGGTCTACTGATAATTAGTGGAGTTCTTGCCTCATCTATAAGTACTAGGTCAACTTCATCTATAAGAGCATAATTAAAATCTCTTTGATTAACTCTCATCATATTATTAGTAACCATATTATCATTTAGATAATCAAAGCCTAGAGTAGAAGCAACACAATACATAATATCAGCTTTGTAATGCTCTCTCTTTTCAACAGCTGAATCTTGCTGTAGATTTAGAGAAGTAGTAAGACCAAAGTAAGAATAAATTGGCTCTAGATAAGTTTTATCTCTCTCAGCTAAGTATTCATTAACCGTTACAACGTGTACACCTTTGTGACTCATAGCTTTTACTAGTACTGGTAGAGCACTCGTTATTGTCTTACCTTGTCCAGTATTAAGCTGAGCAATTCTATTTTCATATAGACAAATAGCACCTTGAAGTTGCTCATCAAAAAGTTTTAAACCTGTAAGTCTATCAATTACAATAGTACCAAGAGCATATAATCTTTCTAGTGAAAAATTAGTGTAATATTCAATAAATTTAATTCTTATTTCATCATCTGATAAGTTTTCAAATTCTTCAATGTACTTTCTGATTTCTTGAACTCTTAAATCTAAAGAAAGTCTATACTTCTCATTTTGTCTATCAATTAATTTTTCCTTGATCTTGTTCAAATATCATTACCTCATTTTAAATTAAATTACATTCTAAAAATTGTTCTTTTGTCATATCATTAATATCTTTGCAATTACCATATGACTTGTAATCAATTTCTTTAATAAGTTTATTAGTTAAGTTTTTTCTTAACTTTTCTCTTGCTTGCATACCTCTTTTATCATTATCAGTAGCAAGAATATATTCTCTAAAAGGTAAATTCTTTAGTTGTTTAATCTGCTCTGTGCTACCAAGACCATTTAGAGCAATCGCATAACCACCCCAAGTCCAAATAGACAAAGCATCTATAATTGCTTCAGTAATATAAATACTATCTATCTTTTTACCTTTTTTGATTTCTTGATTAATTTCATATAAGCCATATAATGTCTTTTTTTCATTTTCTGGTATAGAAAATCTTTTACCAGTAATACTTCTTCTCATAATAAATAAAATATTACCATTTTCATCTTTATTTGGGAATGTAATAGCTTTCTGTTCTTTATCATACCCAACATCAAATTTAATTAAGATTTCCTTAGATATTTTTCTATTCAACATGTACTTGTGAATAAACTGGTACTTCTTTATTTCTTGAGGATCTATATAAGATACACTATCTTGTTCTTCATCTTCAAAAATATTAATACTTCTCTGAGTCGAATGTGTAAAGTTATCTAGTAACCATTGAAAACCATCAACACCATAAAATTCATGAATTACATCTTCTAAAGAAGCTACTTTATCACAAGCAAAACAATGAAAAACACCAGTATCTCTATTTATACCAGCAGATGGATGTGTCTCACCATGAAATGGACAGCATAATTGAATATTATTACCACTTGGATTAATTGTAATATCATTATCCAGACTAATTTTTTCCATAATTTCATCTAAGTCTGGAAACTCTAAATTTCTAATCTTCATATTTTTACTTCACTGCAAAAGCAAAAATGGGATACTACTACATTCTTTTAAAATATAATAGCACCCCACTGCTAGTTAAATTCGTAATTTAGAAAATATCGTCAATTACGTCTTCGTCCTCTGCTTCAGCATTGTATGGACTAAAATCATCTTCTTCTACACCTGAAGTCTCTTCTGTAAATGACTCATTTTCCAGCGGTGTAAAGTCAAGGTCATAGCCAAGTTCTCTCATAGTGTTAACATAACTAGGCTCTGCTGAGAACCACTGTGGCTCAGAGTTTAGAATAAATGTTGTAATACTCCAACCATTCGTGTGATACTTTTCAGCTCTAAAGAATGAGATGATAATTTCGATCTCCTGATCACTTGCAAGGTCATTTGTAAATGGAACATTCTTATACTTTCCAGTTACGTTGTCCTTAACACAAAGTCTTACTGGATGCTTTGGATCATAATTCTTTTCAAGTCTAAGAACCCAACTCCCATTTTCATCCTGATACATCTTGTTGTCCTTGAAGTACTCGAAAGCTGTATCATCAGTTGTAGATGCACATTCTACGTCATACAGAGAAATTCTGATGAACGGACTGTCTGGAACATTCTGATTTTTACCAAGCTGAAGATTTCTCTTCTCAATTCTTTCGATTTCTCTTTCTAGAGACTCACCGATATAAGGGTTTGCTACCTTACAAAAGCTAACTTTACCTCTTAGAACGATCTTAGCATCTGAACGAACATCTTTTGCCTTTGTTTTCACCATCATCTGTTTTGCCATAAGTTTTTTCTCCGATCTTTTAAATCAATTTTTCAAATCAATAGTTTATTTATATTAAAAGCATCGAACATTCGACACTTCTAACATCTAATTTAATTATATCACAAGATATACAAAATGTGAACGACTATTTGAAGTATTTTGTAATATCTTTTAAGAATTCTAATTCACCGAAAGCATTATATTCTAATAAGTATTTACTCCATAAATTATATTGACCTGGTTTAAGTTGATATTTATAATTAGCATTTTCAAGATTATCTTCCATTCTTTTAATAGTATCATATGTTTTATTTAAATCAACTTCAACATCTACTATTTTCTTAGACATCGGATACACTAGTTGAAAAGTATTAAAATCACAATCAAGTTCTCTCAATGCTAAAGCATATAAACTCATCTGAAAAGCATAATCTTCTGGTACTTCATTATTATACTTACCAGTCTTCCAGTCAATTACTCTACCATCTTTTAAAGCTAAGTCAATAAAACCTTTTAATGATCTAGAAAATAGAGTCTTATTATAAAAACAGTACTCAATACCTTTTTTACCATTAATTATAGCAACTTCGTCTGTTTTATATGTAGGATAAAATTCTAAAAAGTTATCTATCAAAGTCTTCTGGTCTTCTTTGTCTAATAAACTATACTTTGGTGCTAGTCTACTAGCTATAAGTCTACAATCAGTACTATTTCGATATTGTATACTAAAAAATCTTTCCATGACAGAATGGAAAAATAAGCCTTTATCTAAATATTTACTTTGATTATATACACAGTCATAGAATAATTTATTAAGAATAGCATCAGCTGGACTATTCAAATAACTTGTAATAAATGATGAAGATAATTTGATTTTATCTATTTTCTTCTGTAGTTCTTTATCTTCAATAATGATATAATCTTTCTCTAATCTAATCTTACTCATTCTCTAATTTCCATACATTATACATCAGTGTACACTAGATGTACTCTAGTTAACTTTTAAGTTTGGTTATATATTACTATTAAAAGCAACTGAACTTTTACTAGAGTACATTCTGAGTACATCTAGATATGTTCTAGACACAAAGTACTATGCTTTATACTCTGGATTTTCATCTAGCCATCTATTAATTGATCTTGCAAAAGCAATACCATCTTGTAGTACTTCTATAAATTCTTCAGTCTCTTTCAATGATAAAGACTTAGAGCCAAAGCCATATGCTACTACAGCATCATAGTACTTGTATTTTTCAAAACCACCATTAAAGTCAAGCCACTGAAAATTCAATCTAATTTCAACAACATACTCTTCAGCTTTACCAATACTAATGACCTTTAGAGCTTGATATTCAGTATCATTAATACCAGTACCACTGTATTCCATAAATTGAAAATTTTCTTTTTGAAATATTATTCTTCTCATTTTAGCCTCTTATAAGAATTTAGTAATTTTGTATGTACTACCTGTCTTTTCAATCTTTATCATTACATCATTGGAGAATAAAACTCCTTCTTTAGTAAGAATATCATACTTACAAGTAGCATTGAAACCTAGTTTATTAGGTTTTTTATACATGATAAACTCAGTTATCTTCTTATACTTATTACCACGTGGCTTGAACTTAGACTTCATCTCGATGTCACCAGTAGTTGGCTTACCTTCATACAAGTCAGATAAAAGTCTATCTACTTTTTCTTCAGCTTTCTTTGATTGTTCTTCATCATATTTGTCAATACCTTCGAATGTAAAGAACTCATTTTCTTCAATTTTATCTGCGGACTTATTAGGTATCATAAAGTTTCTAATATTTAGAGGTGTAGCAAAACTATATCCACCATCTTTATAATTAACTACTATTGAGAATTGCTGTGGTTCTGTTACTGAGCCAGATGAATCAGAAGTAGTTTCAACATTAGCACCAAAATAAACAACTGCAGTAGTTAATGATAATTTATCAATTCTAGATATTCTTAATGAATTTTTATCTATTTTATAAGATGTAGCAGTAGTTTCATCTCCAGTTTGAACTTGCTTTTCATACAATTCATCGATGTTATCGTAAATAAAACCAGAAATACCACTACTATCAAAAGCATTGGAACTAGAATTAATTAGAGTCATTACATCTTTAGAAGATAAAGTATTAGCAAAGAAAATATTATATACTCCAAAAATTAGAATAAATACTAAAAAGATAACTGATACAATGCTTACAATTCTTCTATTCTTCTTAGCATGAGAATTATAAGCTCTAATTTTCTTATCTCTTTCTTTTATTCTATTTCTTGCTTCAATTTCAAGTTGACGTATTTTTTCAAGTTCTTCTTGTTCAACGTCTTTCTTATCTTTCCCTAATTTAAATGTTATTGCCATTCTTGTTCTCCAAAAATTATTAAAAGAAAAAGCCGTTTTTTATGAGAACGGCTAAAACTCTTTTGAATTACTATCTATCACTCTTTCTCTTCTTAGCAGCCTTAGTAGCAGCATATCCAGCAAGAGCAAGAATTCCCATATTAGCAAGAAGAGCAGTTTCATCACCAGTCTTAGGAGACTTAACAGATTTATTAGTCTTAGCAAATCTCTTAGAAGTCTTCTTAGAAGTCTGATGCTTCTTAACTTCTACAGGCTTTAGTCTGTTGTAGTCAGCAAGAGCTCTGTCATATCTGAACTTGCTTTCCTTGAACTTAGCCATTGCTAGGTTGTACTCCTCGTTTGCCTTGTCTCTATCAACAGTAGCATCAGCAAGAGTCTTCTTAGCATCTTCTACATCCTTAAGAGCCTTTTCATAAGTAGCTACAGCAGCCTGAACTTCTGGGAAGTCCTTGTATGTATCAGCATTATTTCTATCAAGACTTTCAGCAGCAAGAGCTCTCTTCTTAAGCTTTTCAAGATTTGTAGTATTTTCATCAATAGCATTGATAGTATCTACAAGTTCCTTCTTCTTGTTTTCAAGAGTCTTTTCCTTATGTTGAAGATCAATCTTAGCATCTACAAGATTATTTTCAGCATCAACAACCTTATCAAAAATCTTATTGAGTGCTATTAGTCTCTCTTCATCTGCTTTAATCATTTCTGTTACAGTTTCAAGATTTGTAGACTTATCAGAAATTGAAGCATCAATTGTGTTAAGCTCATTCTGTAGAGTCTGTAGCTCAAGATTTAGAGCATTAAGTGATGTTGTAGCATCATATAACTCCTGAGCCTTTTCAGCTTCAATAGCTTTCTTAGCTTCAAGTTCAGCATTTGCATTTTCAAGAGCAGTAGTTGCTTCATCGATTGTACCACTAAGAGCCTTAAGCTCAGCATTTGCATCTTCAAGAGCCTTTGTCTTAGTCTTAATATCATCTTCAGCATTCTGTAGGTCTACATTTGCTTGAGCAAGACCATTTTCTAGCTTAGTTTTATTAGCTGTCTGAGTATCAATTTCTTCACTGAAGACAGTAATAAGCTCTGCAACCTTGTCAGATGAAGCATTTACTCTTGCAGCCTGTTCTGGAGTTAGTGTAGAAGTAGTTACATCAACAATACTATTTAGAGCATTTTCAGCAGACCTTACATCTTCCTTAGCTTTATCAAGCTCAGCCTGTGCAGATCTCTTATTAAGTTCATTGAGCTCATTATTAATTGTCTCAACTCTTGCTTCCATTTCACCGAGCATCTTAGAAGTTAGACCTATTTCAGTCTTTTCATCTTCAATCTCAGAGTTCTTAGCATTTAGATTTGCTGTAATATTATCAATCTTAGACTTAATTGTATCAGCCTTATCCTGAGCATCCCTAATTGCTAAAGGATCTCCATTCTTAATAATCTCCATGAGACCATTTACATACTCAGTAAGTCTTGCTTCATACTCATCTACTGTATAAAGTGTTCCAGTACGAGCATCATCCCAGATAAATACCTGAGAGCAAGTACTTCCATACTCTTCACTATTCATTGCAAATGCAATACCAGTAGCAGTCCAGCTCTTGTTCATTAAAGAAGTATAGTGTCCAGTTACACCACCACTGTGACTATCATAAGCAGCCTTTTCATCGTTGTACCAACCATTGTATGGCTGATCACCATCAGTCTGCCAATCATAGCCCCAAGCAAGGTTTTCACCAACACTAAAATTACTATCAGGTCCATCGTTATCTGAATGACTAATTTGAGGACTGTTTGAATAGTTAGCATTTACCTGTGCTCTAGCCATAAGTCTATCAGATACCTTAAGCTCACTCATAGGTGCAAAGTTATTATCTCCCTGACTTCTATGAGCATTTCCAATCTTAGCAAGCTGAAGTGCACGAAGCATGTACTCTAGACTTGTAGCATCATTTTCATTACCAATATGTGTTGAGTCTGTAAACACAGCACCATTATTCTTAGCAGATCTTGCTTTACTATTTAGTTCAGCAACAGCATCAGCAGATCCCATAGCTTCAAAGAAACCTAGAGAGCCTTTATTAAACTGCGCCTGAGCCTGTTTCTGTGATTCTGTTCTAGCATTAGTCACAGCTTTTTCAGCGTCCTTAAGATTTGCCTGTTCAGTAGCAAGCTTACTTTCAAGCTCAGTCTTTTCATTCTTAAGATTTTCAAGCTTAGCATTCTCTGCATTTAGCTTAGCTTTACTAGCAGCAACTCCCTGCTCAGCATCAGCAAGTTCAGACTTCTTAGACTCAATGTTCTCATTTTCTCTCTTAACATTATCTTCAGCCTGAATTTCAGCTAACTTTGCAGAATTTAGAGCATTCACTTTAGCATTAATAGCAGCAATCTGATTATTTGCATTTGCAATAGCATTCTTATTAGCAGCAATACTAGTATTTAGAGCAGAAATTCTTGACTCAATACCAGCTTTTACATTATTTGCATTTGCTAGGTTAGCCTTTGCAGTATTTACATTTGCAAGAGCCTGTTCATAAGCATCATTACCAGCAGTTAAAGCATTGAGTACTGACTGTGCTTTGTCTACAGCAGCCTGAGCAGTAGCAACGTTTGCTTTTGCAGTATTTAATGCAGATGTCTTAGTTGCAAGTTCATTCTGAGCTGCAGTAATAGCTGTGTTCTTAGTAGCAATTTCATTCTGCTTAGCCTGCTTTTCATTATTTAGAGAAGCAATCTGACTCTTAAGTTCTTCTGACTTAGCAGTATGGTCACTCTTATCTTTTTCTGCAGCAGACATGTCACGTGCAAGTGTAGGATTTTCAGACTTAATCTTATTTACAGCATCTTCTGCTGACTTAACCTGAGCCTTAGCATCAGCTACTGCCTTTTCCTGTTCAGGAATTTCTTTTTCAAGAGAAGTCTTCTTTTCTTTCAGATCACTAATATTCTCAGTTGTATCTTCAACTTTCTTCTTAGCATCAAGCTTTGTCTGATCGATTGTAGTATCAATCTGCTTATCAGTCTTAACTACATTTTCTTCAGATGTCTTTAGATTTCTTTCAGAGTCAGCAAACTTCTTGTCAGCTGAAGTCTTAGTTGAAGTCTTTTCATCAGCATTCTTTTTAGATACATTGTACTTACCAGTCTCAGTATCAAGATTTGTCTTTGCTTCTTCAAATGTCTGTGGAGCTACATACTCGTCATTTGCAAGAGCACCTGCAGGAAGAGAAGCAGCAATACCAACTGTAGCAATTGAACTTTTAATTATCTTATTCATATAAGTCTCACTTTCGTTATTTAGTCTTTAATTAATTTACTTTTTAATTATAACATAAAATTTCATACATGTAAATACCCTAAGTCAAGAAAAAATACTTTAATTTAATACCTTCAATTATACTGTTATAAAGATTATCAATTTTCTTTATATACTCTTCTTCAGGTTTCTTACTTTCAAAACTTACAAAACCAATAACATCTCTAATTTCATCTGAAGAAAAATTAAATGTCTCAATACCAGCATCAATACACTTAAGAATATTTCTTCTACTAATTTCTTTTTGAATTTCAGCGTCTAAATACTCATTTGTCTCCTTATTTCTCCTTAGCCAAGAATTATCGTATGTTTTAAATAAATCTTTTTCAATATCTTCTTTATTAATATGACCACACAGAACTTCTTCTCTAAATTTATAAAGTTCCTGCTTATACTTAAATGTTGTAATTGAGAACTTGAATAAATTTTCTCTCTGAGAATAAGCAATACTTTCATAATACTTCTGAATTCTCTTAATAGACTTAGTAATAAATCTACTATTATTCTTTGAAGTCTTCTTAAGTTTTTTAATCAGAGGTTCAAACATTTCTGGTAAATCTAAGAAAATATCATCTTCAAGAGATATTACCTGAATAAATGAACCATTTTGTCCTTGTCTACCAGCTCTACCCTTCAACTGATTATCAATTCTTCTAGATGTTGAAGCTTCAGTTGAGATTACTAATAGTCCACCAATATCATTTGTATTATCTAAAATAATATCAGTACCTCGACCAAGCATATTAGTACTGATAGTAAGAGCATTCTGTTTACCTGCATTTTTAATTGCTTCAATTTCCTCTTCAGGTGTTTTAGCATTTACAAGTGAATGTTTCTTCTTTATTTGACTTGATAGAAGTTCACTGTCACCAACACTACCAGTAGCAATCAAAATAGGTCTCTCAGTATTTATAAGACTTTTTACAAAATTCCACTTTTCTTCTTTAGTATTTACTAAATAAATTCCATAATCTTTTCTTTTACTCTCCTGATGAGGTGGAATATAAATAGTAAGTAGATTATAAATATTTAGAAATTCTTCACTATCAGTTAGTACTGTACCAGACATACCACACTTAGAAGTAAAGAGATTAATGTATGTCTGAATTGAAATACTGTTAGCAGATACTGACTGCTCATTTACTTCAAGATTTTCTTTAATTTCTAAACATTCATGTAGACCATCTTGGAATTTTCTACCTTCAAGAACTCTACCAGTATACTTGTCAATAATTTCTATTTTACCATCTTTTACTAAGTAGTCTTTATCTTTTTCAAATAAGAATTTAGCAGATAAGTAAGAATTAATAAGATGCCAAGTATAAGAACTTTCAGAGTCATTTAATTTATTTAGTTTAAATGCTCTTTCAGCTTTAGCATAACCTTTTTCAGTAAGAATAACTGAAAATTCATCTCTTTTAATTTCATATTCATCATTCTTAAGAAGATTAACAAACAGTTTAATGTTCTTAAAGATTTCTTTATTTATTTCAATTTCGTCATTTGCTAGAATAAGAGATGTATTTGCTTCATCTAGTAAAGCAGAATCAACTTCATCAATGATAATAAAGTCATAAGGCTTTAAAATCTTATCTTCTTCATTAACTACTAATTTTTCTCTAAGGTAATCGAAACCAAGTTCAGAAATAGTAGAATAAATAACATTAGATTTATATAATTCTCTTTTCTGATATGAATTACATTCTGGTGAATTACAACCATATGTTATATTAAGTAAATCAAAAACTTCTTTAGAGTTTTCCATATCTCTATTAGCAAGATAATCATTTGATGTTACAACATATACTTTTTCATTTTGCTTTGCTTTATAGATAGCAGTAAGTAAACCAATAATTGACTTACCTTGTCCAGTTTCTACTTCTACAATGTTTCCATCAGTCATAGCACAACTAGCAGCAATCTGTTCTATATAAGGTAGAAAACCTTTAACTTTTTCAATTGCTATACAAGCAATAGCATACTCAGTTGTCTTACTCTTTGTAGAATAAAAGAGCTCTAGTAAGTCATTAAACTTACAATTACAAGCTCTTAATTTCTGTATAGTTGCATACACATCATTTGCAAATTTAAAATATCTTTTTGTCTTCATCTTTTCTTTACCTCTGTTGTATTATATCACAAAAACAACAAAATGTAAATATGCTAAATTGATGTAATTCTATACCCTAATATTGTATTTTCATCTAATTTTGAACCTATTGATTGTCTAATAGTAACTGGAGCATACTTTGTAGGTTCTGCTCTCATTCCTATTGACTCTAATAGTTCAATAAGTTCATCGTCTGGCTTTAAAACAAACATTCCAAATAAAAAGTTCTTTAAGCTTAACTCTTGACCATAAGCTATAAACTTATCACCAGATAGTTTGATGCTACCATATTTATAGTTAGAATATGAGTTAAAACCAGTTTTTTGTAAAATTTCATTATTTACTAATACTTTTTCAACTTTTCTCATTAATACACCTTTACTCATATAACTTTGAGTTGATTTTATTTTCTGCAGCAACAGAAATAAGAATATTTGAGAGAGTATTAATAAGCTTAATTGCTAAGTCTACTCTGTCTTTCATTCTACCTTCTATATTAGAATAAAGTAACTTAACAACTTCTTTATCATTCATAGCTACAATTGCCTGTTGTCTTCTATTTTCAACAGTACCACTACAATTTAGATACTGCTCAGAATAAGAAGACTTATATATAGCATTTGAAATATCATGAGATAAGCTTGCTTTATTCTTTACGTCTATGAGATTATATACTTCTAAATTTAATTGTAGCATATATGTTCTCATCTGTGAAGGAGTTAAATTCTCAATATTTTCTGTTACTTCTTTTACAATTCTATCTAGTTTTTTAGTATACTTTTTTTCAAAACCTGAAATAATGGGTTCTAGATTTTTAAGTATTTCTTTAACTTCACTAGTATTTGCCATGTAAGATTCCTTTCAATTTTTAATTCCAGTATATCTGTAAGACTCAGATACCACTCTGTGTACTCAGAATGTACATAGAGACATTTTGAGTTGTTTTTAATAGTAATATATAACCAAAATATCTTGTACACTAGAGTACACTCTAGTTATCTCTAGAGTATTCTAGTTTTAGGTTGCCACAATCATATACTTGTAACCAACCAGCACCAGTCATATTTTCTCTCTCAGTTTTATTTGCATCAAATGTATCACCAAGTAAACTTGCTAATTTATGCTTTTGTGCAGAAATTCTATTGAGAGTTATATTATCTTTGCAATATTTATAATTAGCACCACTTTGACTTAAAAGATTAAAACCATTCTCTAAATATCCCTGAGCATTATATTTGCTTAAGTCTACATAACTTACAAACTTATCATGACTCTGATGTTTTAGAAGCTTAGAGAATCCACCAATTACTTGAGTATTCTTCTTAGTACACATTCTCAAAAGCTCTACTTCATTCTTTTTGAATCTATTCTTACCAAATGTCAAAACTTGAACTAGTTCATCATTATAATAGAGACCCACAACATCAGAAGAACCAACATAACCTTGCATGTGATTTTCTTCTAAGAATGCTCGAATATCACTACTCTTAGTTGTTCTTACTTCACACTTTCTAGCAAATATTCTTTTTTCATAAATACCTAGTGCAGAAGAGATTAAAGACTTGAGAATATCTTTCTTTTCAAGCCATTCATACTCAAAAATATGAATAAGTCTAATTCCATTATCTCTACAATACTCTGATTTTCTAGAATGAAAATTAGCATCAGTAAGAGTAGAAGAATGATAATAGTTATCATTAAAATCAATCGCAACATTCTTATCAGGAATATAAAAATCAAAAGTAAATAAATCAGAGCTATAATGTTGTTTGATTTTACCAGAATAAATACTCTTCAACCAGTTATAAATCACATCCAAATATTCTTCATTAGCTCTCTTTTCTTTATGAGTATAAATTGTATTATACTCTACAAGTTTTGGAATATCATCTTCAGATATAAAGAGAGTATTCCATTTTCTAATAGTTTCTATTTCAAGTGCATTTAGCAAGCTTTTACCATACTGTAAGCACAATGAATCAAATACTACATAATTATTCTCTTTACAAAATTCTTCAATCTTTTCAAGTCTTCTTTGTTGTACTATTAATTTCTTATCTTCCATTCTTTTTCCTTATTTATACTCTCTCTATTGTTCTTAAGCTTTTCTACCAATGTATTCTAAATCTTCAAAAATACCATTTCTTATTTCTGAACTACAGCAATCTCTAAAATTGAAACTTGGTAATAAATGCTCAGCTTCATCAATTGCATTTTTAGAATATAAAGCAATTAAGTTAACTGAATCGCCATCATGGTCCGCCCCTAAACTTGAATCTATAATTGGATTTATACCAATTACATATCTGGTAGACTCATCAGCAGAGAATACTGGTCTCATAGCTAGTATTGATTTCTCACCGATAGTGGGTTGTCTATTGAGTAGAAGAACTTTATCTTTTATTTCTTCATTTACAGCATCTAGATCTACACCATCTACTCCACAATACTTTTCATAGATTGCTGGATATAGCGAAGGTAAAAACATGTAACCAATTTTAACTACATTTTCATCTAAGTCAAAATTATTTATTATTACTCCTCTAGCAGCACCTGTGATTTTTTGACCTTTTGCTTCTCTATACACAGCTGAATTTTTACCAGAACATAGAGTATTTATAATATTTTTTCTAAATATATCTAGCATCTCAAATGTTTCTTGACAAAAACTCAATGTATAGAATGGATTTGTATCTTCTGTCTGTAAGTATAATTCTAATTTATTCTTCTTTCTTAAAAGTTCTAATAAGTTTTTATTTATCTCTGTCAGTATGAATGACTCTTTGTCTTTTAAGAAAGGTCTTGATTTTGTGTGTGGTACTGATATTTTTCTAGTAACTAGTTGATTATATTCTTCTTCTGATATAAAGTTTAATACTGCATCTTTTCCTATTTTAACTTCATTTATATCATATTCTCTAATATCAATTTTCTTCAAGTCAAATGGTATAATATTGCCTTTGTAATAGAATGATTGATATTTTAGAAGACTTTCAACTTCTTTACTGCAACGTATTATTGTTTTTGGTACATCGACATCAAGTTCAATATAAAAATCTGGATTGTCATATTTTATAACTCTCACACCGCATACATCACAGACACCATCTGTTTGCAGATTACCACACTTACATCTATTAAATTGACCAAATATTTTTTCTGAGAATATGCTCTCATCATTAAATAGATATTCACCGTTTTTATCAATTATTCTTCTAGTTTTAAATAATCTATGAGATGTTACTTTATTTCTAGCATCATCTTTTATTTGAATATCTTTAACTTTTGCTTTACCAGCAGAAAAGTCAATGTAATAACCTAGAGTTTTTAGAATTTCTTCTAATTCTCCTTTGTGTCTAATATTCTTTGGAATTTCACCATTTAACTCTAGTTTATCAAGCATTTTCTTAGTTAAGATATACTTATTTGGTGAACGTACAGCTAATTCATTTAGTACATGATAGCAACCATTAGCAAATAGATTTAATTTTTCCATTTCACCAAGCTTAAGTTGCTTAGAGTCTCTAAAATCATACGCTGATACTTTTGTAAAAGCATGATGATGAAGTCTCATGATATAATTAATTCCTATAGGTGCTTGTATTCTTTGACCTTTATATTCAACAATCGAATTTTCTGAAAAGTTCTTAATATTATCAGAATAATTCTTCTTGATATAAGGAATATACATTTGCTCTTTAGTAAGATTTATGTTGTTTGCAAGCATCCAAGCTTCATATATCTGACCAATACTTCCACGACGTATTGTTGAGAAACCAGAGATAATAACATCAAAAATACCAGCTTCCATTTCACCGGCTTTTTGAATCAATCTAGGCATTTCATCATCTTCTAGTATTCTACCACAAGTACCTTTAGAACCATGCAAATTAGTAAGCTTATCACCTACAGAAAATGGAATATCATAAGAGAAAATAATTCTCTCGTATCCAAGTAAATCTTCTCTGCTCAGTATTTTAATATTTGTATAAGCAGATAGTTCATACATTGTTTTCTTAGGATATATTGAGTATAAACAATTTAAATCAAGGTCCATATCCTTTTTGAGGTATTTATTATAAATATTTGATTTCTTAGATATTACTACTTGATCTGTTACTGTTGTTGTAAGTCTATCAGCAAATGATCTTGAGATAATGATTGAATCACCGTATGTCAGACCCTCTATATCTGCAAATAATACTCTTGCTTTAGTCTTATGTGCTATTGAATCTTCTTCATCTTCTAATGGTACTGATTGAGATACCATTTTAGCATTCATCATTAATCTCTTAGGCTTATTTAATACACAGAAAGGACTAAATGTTAAGCAGCTCAGTCGATCTTCTTGAGTATTGAATGAAAACATATCTTTGTCATCAATAAATAGACAACCATCATGAACACTAACATTATCTAATAACATTCTTGTTCTACCAGCATCTCTACTTGTAGGTGTCTTAAAAGCATCAAAAACTCCAACAGTATCAGTGTACTTAAATGCAGGTTTAAAATCACCAGCAAAAATATTAATAACTGTTCTGTAGTTCTCTAATGCTTCAATTGTCGATGATACCATCACAAGAGGATATCCAATATTGTGTAAAGATCTTGTCTCAGTAGTTTTCAGCATCATTGTATTTACACCAAATAATTGCTCTGACTTTGGTGCAGCATACTTTTTAGTTGTTTTTAGCATCTCTTCAAAGTATTCAAATCTTGTAAACTTATAATTTGTAATACTATTTACTAGAGGATTTTTAAATTCTTTTAGAGCCTCTTCAAAGTTATCAAGTGTCAATGATTTCTCAATTATAGACTCCATGTATAACTTAACTCTAGTACTTAATTTTTCAAATGCTTTTTGTTTTTCTAATGTCTTACCAGATTTATCATACAACTCTGTAAATTGACCATCTTTATAAACAAAACCACAACCTGAAACAGAACGATCTTTACGCTTGTACAAGAATGTTGAACCATCTCTAATAGCAGCTACTCTTGCAGTATACTCTCTATTATTGATTATCCATGTTAAATTATTAGTTGGTAGAGGTAAGCTTCCTATTTTGTATAATTTTTTATCATTTCCATTCTTATAGTGAGCATACATATCTACACAAAAACTAAAGATGTTTAATGTGAGCCAAAATGAATTAGGTTCTCTAACATCTGAATTTTTATCAATTCTATCTAAGCACTTTACTAACTTACAAGGTTCTTCAGTATTCCAGTAAAGATTACAACTAGTATTTAAACTTTCATTGATTTCTTTAATTGATGCAAAAGCATCTACTGTATCTAGACCAAATAAGTCAATATTTGCTTTTTTCCAATCTTTTAATTCTTGTGTAAATAATTCTCTAATTTCCATACTTTAACTAAAACCAACTTTCTTCCAATAATGTCGTAGATGATTTTTGATAAGTATCTAAATCTGGTAGAATAATAAATGAACCATCATCTAAAATTCTAAATCTACCTCTTTTTAACTTATCAGTAACAGCATTATCCTTTTTACTGTTTTTTGCTTTATTATAGTACTCCATCCAAACAGGTTTTTTACTGAGACTTGTTTCGCTCTTGATGAATAGCTCTTCTTCACTCAACTCGTTTGAAACTATTTCTTTAGGTTCTTCTTTAACTCTAAAATCTTCTTTTGACTTTGGTCGTTCTATTGGAGTATTTTTTACTTCTTCTTTTTTATCTACTTTACTTATATTAAGCTTAATTGTTTTCTTTTCAGGTTTTGATTTTGTCTTTGGTTTTTCTACCTCGACTTGTGTATGTACTGGTGGTTCATCTGAAAATTTAACAGTTGACTGAAAATCCTCATCTTGTAACTGTTTGATAAAATCTTGTATACCAGCCATTTGTTCTCTCTATTCTCCAAAAAGGACTATATTCTTATATGAAAAAACTATGTCAAGAATATTTTCCAATTCCTCACATAATTTCTGATCATAATAGTAATCTTGCACATTTCTACCATTTATTTCAGGATAATCAATCTGCAAGAGCATATTCAAATTTTCATCATAGATATTCATTTGATCTAAATATCCACAAAATTCAGTATTATTTATAAACAAACAATCAGAGTATAAGTTTTCTAATTTACTTAATTCTCGACTGTCTTCTACTGTGCATTTATCACTTTTATTGAGCTCATCTAGTATCGTATCAAATAGATGCTCATTATCTATTAATGTTCTAATCTCCATAAACTTACTTATAACTTTTTAAAATGTCTAAAACACGATAAAAGTTCCTTTCTCTATCTATTTTGTATCTTCACTGTCTTCTTCATATATCTTGTCTTGCATTGATTGCACAAGAGCTATAAATTCAGAAGCATCTAATTCTTTTGCATTATCTAAGTCAATATCAAAAATATCTATTTCTTGATCCAATGTATTTAAAATCCTCCTTATTTTAAGATTTCAATACCATTTTGCATATTCTCATATAGCTTTGGATTGTTTATACCGCTTTGCTCATGTGCAAAAAAGATGTCTTTCTCTGACTCAGTAAGTCTAGATAGATATAAATAAGCTTTGTTTAGAGATTTATCATCAAGGTATTGAGAATTAATTGTAACGAACATATCAATATCACTATCTTCAGTACAAGTTCCATTTGCTACAGAACCAAATACTTTAATAGATGAAAAATACTCTCTAATCTTTTCATCATTAGCAATTATTGATAGTTCATTACTCTTAATATTTCTCATTATTTTACCTCTTCTTTAAGATATTGCTATTATATCACATCAATAAGAGAAAGTACAATCTTTTTACATATTCAAGTGAACTAATACTCGGCTAAAGACCGACTATCTTCTTGCTTCAACGACGATAGTACTCTATCATCTCTCCCTTGTAGCTTAAGCTGTACAATTTAGTCATTTCTGACCACAAGCGTTACTTCCGACAGTTCCTGCCGTAGATACTCAGCAATTCATGATCTAAGCTAAATACTTACACCTTTTCTTGCTTAATTAATTATAAAAAAATATGCTTTGTTAGTATTTGATCTTAACAAAGTAGTTATCTTGTCCTATATATCATTTTGTCCATTTCTTTAGCAAATTTCACAGCATCTTTTAAGCACTCAGAATAAGATTTAAGACTTTCAACTGAGTCACGTCTATGTGCTATTTTAAATTTTACTACCATCTTATAATTATCAAAATGAACACGAATGCAATACTTAATAGCGTCATTTAATGGCTCAATTACTACACTACTGTCTTTATACGATTCATACTCACGACTTCCCATATCACCCGGTCTTGATCTTCCAGTATAATAAACTCTCACATATCTATATAGCATGAAGTTATCAGTTTTAAATAATTCATCTTTGTATGTATATGCTGCTTCTTTACCAATTTCTTTAATTTTTGATATTTCAAATCAGGTACTTCTTCATCAATAATTGTTTCTTTAAATAGTATAAAGTTGAATGAATTAAAAACAACATCTTTTGCTACTGTTTTCTTCTTATTTTTCTTCATTACTCTTACTCCTTATTATATATTACTTGCAATTTTTCAGCTATTTCAATGAGCTCTGACAATTGAGCTACTGATAGAGTCAAATCTGGAATGTACTTAGCTCCATATGCTAAATTATTGTATAATCTTACATTCTCCTCTACCAGTGCAATTGCTTCTTTAAGCTCAAGTGTCTTTATCATTGAATATGGACTTTGTTTTGAAATGGCTACCAGTATTTCACTTGTTATAAATTCTAACTTATGCTTTTGCGGGAATTCACCAGTTAAGTCCAAAGAGAATTGCTTTAATATCAATTCTAATGATTGCTCTACTACGTATCCTATTGCAGTAGTTAAATCATTATCTCTGCTTAATTTTTTTTTATGATACTTATTAAACTGGTTAATTCCCATCTCTAAGAAATACTTCGACTTAACTTGTAGCATCTTACTTACCTGTTAAATCACTAGCAGTATCTTCTACAATTCCTACACCTTGATTACCAAGTCTCTTTCCAAGATTATCAAACGATCTAGTACCAGCCATAATAATAAGACCAAGCATTAAGATAAATACAATAATCTTTCCAAGAATTTTACCAATTGAGTTTGAACCACTACCTTTAGAATATCCAATAGCATCTTTTACAATTGAATGAATCAGAAATACTGCTACAAGAGCACCACCAATAGATACAGACCATTGTAATATTCTAGAACCAATTTCACCAACTAAAAACATACTCTTAATTCTCCTTTAATCTACTCTCAATGTATTGTAGTACAAACAGCATTTGCTGTTCAGTAAAGCCGTGAACTACATAATTATCTTCTTCTAATGAATTAATCAAATCAAGACTCAATGATAGTAAGAAGTCATCAACGTCAGAAACTTCTCTCTTCTTTCTTTTTCTTTTCTTCTTTTCTTCTTTCTTGTCTTCTATGATTTCTTCTTCTTTACTATCATCTTCTTTTTGAATATTTTCCATTGTTACACGTTCAACTGATTTATTAAATTCTTTACTTGCACCATCTGACATCATGCTGAACATGTCAATATCTTCTTCATCTAATAATTCGTCAGTAGTATAAAGATCTTTATTATCTTCATATCTCTTCTCAAATTCTAAATCCATTCTTCACTTAATCTCCCTTCTCACAATTTAAACGATGAGCTCAATTTCGTCATCAAGCTCATCTGCAATTTTTTCTTCTTTCTTATTATCTGAAATATCTAATTTCTTTGAAGTATCACTGTCAGATATAATATCTAGTACAAAGTCTAAATCATCATCTTCGTCTCCAGTAGAAATTATTTCTTCGTTTGCTGGTTCTACAGAAGAGTTAACATTTGATAATTCATTTAGCATTGCAATATCTTCTTGTGCAGAAGTATGAGGTACTTCAAATACAGACATGTCCCATCTTAGTTTCTTGTATTCCTCATCAATTACTTTCTTATCTGCAACAGCGTCATCTCTTTCTTTACGTAGCTTTAGATTATCATTACTCAAAGACTCTAGTCTATGCTCTAAATCAATGATAACTCTATCAACATCTTCTGGAAAGTAGCCTTGTGGAGTAGAAACTCTAAAATTGTACTTCTCACCTATTTCTGAAAAACTATATACTTCTTCAGGTGTTTTTTCTTTATTCTTCTTTTTCTTCCACTTGAACATTGTCACACTCCTCTAAAGAATTTGTTTCTCTATTATAAAATAATGGCTCTAATTTGTTAGCTAGTACAATTTTATTAAATACTGTTTTACCTGACTGACTCTTAAATTGTTCAGAGTCAAGTTGTCCAGTAACTCTAATAAATGAGTTCTCTCTAATATATTTTCCACCATCTGCTTCAGGATAAACAACTTTGATAATAGTGTATTTATTAATTAAGTCACCATTTTCTAGTTTATGTTTTCCACTCAGTACAGAGCAATAAAAATAAGAAGAAGCTTCCTCAACTTTAAGATTTTTCAGAATCTTACCCTCAATAATCATAATATTTTTTACTTGCATGCTTCTTTGAGGCAAGTAAAGTACTAAATCTTTAGTACAAAAAATTGCCTCTTTCTCCCTTCTTAAACAAAATGACCAATACACAAAGTACTTCTCTGCAAATTTAGTCTTTCCAATAACTTATACAATGGATTTCCATATCCACCTCTATCTCTAAAGTCAAGAGTATTACGATCAATATCCATCAATGTAAAATATCCACGACTACTTCTACTTTTGATAAAGCAAGTCTCATTTAGATACTTAACTTTGTCACATTTTCTAAAACCAAGTATTTTACCAGTAGGTAGTTTCTTTTCTCCACGAGCTCCTTTACAGAGTTGTCTATTTTGCCTAGATACTCGTCTCTTTTTAAATAGCCAAGCTGATTGTTCAAACTTTTTACCACCACTAGCAATTACACAAGCATCCAAATAATGCTCTTTTGACAAACTTAAATTTTCAGAGTTTATTTTAGTTACATATCCAAATGTCTCAATGGCTTCTGGATAGATTTTAAATAACTGACTTCTAATAATACTCATTTGAGTAGCATGTCTTAGATTTCTCTTGCGCTTACCTTTTAAGTTTAAAACTATTTTTCCATCATGAATTGCTTTATGACACTTCTCACAGAGAGTAATTAAATTATCTAATTCATCACTACCACCTAAACTTCTAAAGATAATGTGATGTACTTCTAGTCTTACGTGTTTCTTTCCACAACATTGACAAGTATAATTATCTCTATCTAGAGCATGAGCTCTTGAATTAGCGAAACCATAGTTTACACCTTTTTTGATAAGCCCACTTGTATTTTTGTAGCCAAGGTTTCTCTAAGAGTTGAGTGTCAAACTTACCAGTTTCAAAAACTATCTTGTTAATTGGTAAAATCTTCTTGCAAAACTCAATTTCATCAATGTGAGATTGAACCTTATGTCTTACACTTGGTGGTAATCTATCTTTCTTGGTAGAATTAGCTCTGTTCAGAAATCTCGGTTTTCTATATCTAGTCTTTCTATATCTACGATTTCTTCTGAAACCTCTACGACGATCCATTTTGGTTTTAATATCATCTCTCAGAGTTGTTTCTGACTGATATAGAATCTTGTCATTAGACACACAAGCAGTACC
>ERZ773212.38-NODE-38-length-74190-cov-5.879696_pt1 | contig 74190 bp, 99 predicted proteins | sample MGYA00581005_ERZ773212 | MGnify/ENA primary metagenome ERZ773212 (study PRJEB29015, sample SAMEA2738154) | human oral metagenome | biome: human oral; feature: human-associated habitat; material: saliva | place: China | collected 2196 ... | reverse complement strand
AACATGCTTTGAGCCTGTATCTTGTCCTAAGACAACCTCTTGTACAACTGAAGTTTTAGGCTCGTAGAGTAACTTAATTGTAAACGGACAACTTCTTATTACTTTCGCTTTCTTGTCTCTCAATAGCCTATGAACTTTGCCAAAACGAGTAGTTGGCATGAGTGGTTGTCCATCCTTTGATATTATGTATACAGACATCTTGTTTTGGCCCCTTTCGTATTCTAGATTAGTTTTACTCTATAAGACAGTACTAATCTAAACTGTAGTGCCTGTCTTGTGTCTATAACCAACACAAGAATTGGACTTCTCTTCGTCAATGTTGTAAGAGGTTTTTAAATTGCAAGCACAAGGCTATCTTTTAAGTCCACCTAACTTAACTTACAACCACAGAGCAAGAGTCTAGAGCATCAACTCAAGGTGTGCATGTATCTCACTCAAACAACGTAGTCAAGATTTCTCAAGACTTAGACTTGTAAATAATTTAAGGACTGTGCTGTAGTCTTTAGACTGGCACATACTCACTACTTGCATTAATATATCTTTCCTTTACTTCACTTCTGCAATCTTATCTAGATACTTATTAATCTTGTCATCATTCTTAAATACATTCCACTTTTGATACCAAGTTGCTTGTGAAATTTTATCGTCAATATTACCAAAAGCTGCAACAATTGGAGCATATTGTTTTAAGTTATCTATGACAAGTGAATTAATAGAATCATTAGCTGATACTCTAGTTAAAACAATAGATGTCTTTGCTAGCATGTTATTTTCTTTTGTAAATGCATTATTTTTTCTCTTACCAGATAATACTTGTAATTGTGTAATTGTAGTCTTAATTGCTTGAATAGACATGTTTGTAACTAATACAAGCTTATCTGCAATTCTATATGCATTTCTAATTACTTCTTTACCTCTATAGTCAATTCCAGTATCAATAAATACACAATCATAATTTTTATACAACAACTCAAGTACTAATTTCCAAAATTCAGTATCTTTAGTAACTTCATCAATATCAATTCCTGGAGACAAGTAAAAATCAATATTAGAATTAAAATGGTCATTCTTTGTTTTTACATTCTCTAAATAATTAAAATCTCTATTACCTTGTCTGTATTGCTTATAAAAATCATATAGAGTTGGAAGCGTCTTATTAATAATTACTCCTATCTGACCAGTAATTACATCTAAATCTATAAATGCAATTCTTTCATTTGGATGTGCATTTGCATATCTATATGCAGTAAGCACTGAAGTAAAACTTTTACCAGTACCTCCTTTAGCACTACCAAATGTAATTATCTTTGCTGGTTTAGTAGAAGAACTACTCATAGAAGTAACATCATCATAATTGAGTAGATTATTTAAATGCTCAGTATCTAGTCCATGATTATCAACTTTATTTTCTACAACATTAATAACTGAAATATCATCTATAGACTCAGCAACTTCTTCTACTACTGGAGGTTCTTCTTTCTTTATTTCTCCCTTAACTGCTGGTGCTTCAACAATCTTAGGTGGCTCAATTACTACTGGTTCTTCTTTTTCCTCTTTTGGTGCTTTGTAAATCTTAAGCTCACCAGGTTCAAAAGAAAGAGAAGTATCTAGTATTTGATTATCAAACTTATAGAAGATTAATACTTCAGGTTCTAAGCCAGCTTTAAGAATGTCATATCTATCTTTTGTAAGAAGAGAAGCATCAAAATAAATATGCTCCTCTATCTGCAATCCAGCATCACTACCAGCTTGTTCAAAAAACTCATCAGCGTTTAGAACAGCGTACTCAAAAGATTTAAACTCTTCTGGTAGTATAGAATTATTAGTAACAATTATATTTTTCAATTTTTATGTTCCTTTCAAATTATACAAATCTTTGCACTTTGCGTCCAGTATCTTTGACAATGTTTAAAATGTCCATAGGTGTAGTATTTGTCATCACAAAACTCAGTATAACAAAAACTATACTTGCTAATATATTATCAGCTCCTACTAGTATAGAGTAAAGTACTATGAGAATATTTAGTTGTATTGCTCTAAATATATACTCTAAGAAATTTTCTTTAAAATCACTCCACAATACTGAAATTCCAGAACCATCAACAAATAGTTCTTTTATGCTATATACAATTATTTTTACTACTGTTATCATCAGTCTTAAAAATGCTCTAAGTCTTGCAATTAAAACTGGTAGTAAACATAGTAAAAGTAAAGAATTAATTAGCATTTTCCATCCAGCTTTATAGTAGTGAGTTTCAAATTGATTGCTATCATTATAACTATCAACCTTTTCATCATTTAGCATATACTGTGGACTGATATTCATTTTAGCATCAATCCACCTGAATGTATCAGCATATAAGTTCTTATCATTTGCTGTAGTCATAGCTTGTGGAAATAATGTGCTATTTTTATCATCAGTTTCCTTTTTAGTTTTGTCACCTAAATCTTTCGTCTTGTCATAATACTCTTGACCAATATGATATTTTGATAATGTAGAGTAAGCAAAAGCAGCCCAGTTTTTCTCTACTTTACCACCACCTCTATCTACCTGAATATCTCCAGTTAAAGTAGCAGAGTCATAAAAAGGTTCTTTTAAACCTTTAGCATCATGTTTAGGTGTATAAGATTGTTTCATCTTATGTTTTTCACTTTTATCTGAATATTGAGTATAAAGATCATCATAATCAGCATTAAATGTTCCCTCAACCCAAGGCTTAAATAATGTTGTCTCCCAGATTGTAGCTTCTTTTACATTTGTAGAATCACTAGAAGAAACAACAGGATTGTTAACTTTAGCCATATTAAAACTCTCATCAAATATCTGGTCTACTGACGTTGTAAGATTATAAATAATCTTATTTACTTTTAATGGTGCTACAATCATAGCATAAACTAAACCAACAGATAAAGCACCAATTAAAAATCTTTGAATAAATCCTCTAGCACTAGCATTTCCTTTTGCATATCCTAAAGCATACTTAACTAAAGAGAACACGAAGAACGACATTGATAGTATCATAATGTACAACACAGACTCTTTTAATGCTACTGTCCAGAATTCTGTAGTAACGATATAGTCAAATGTATCTTTAATAAATACTAAGAACTTTGTTCCAGCTAAGAATGTAACAAAATTTGTAATTGTAGATGCTATAGAGAGCAGTATATTAGAATGTATTAAAACTAATCTCTGTCCTAAACTATTAGTCTCAAATTGAGTTACTCTTGGATCTTGAAAACCAGCTTTGACTTGTTCTGAAGTTAATACTCTAGGTCTATTCTTATATACAGTAGAACTCAAATAAACAGGTGCTTCATACTTTAAGTCTTTCAACTCTAAGTCTGATAGCTTATCTTGCATACCATAAGAGACAATATGATCAAATAATTGTATCTGAGACTCTCTTTCACCATAATAGTCAACAAATTGTAGTCTTGGACCAAATCTATCATATAGACTATATGTCTTTCTATTAGTAGATTTACCTTTTACTGTTGATTTTAAAATCTCTTCATTTATTTCTTTTCTATGCTCTTTATCTGTCTTTGTAGTTGTAAAAACAGAACCATCAGTATAAGATACACTTGTTACTGGTCCGATTGTCTCACTTAAAATGTCATAATCTTGAGTATAACCACCAGCACCGACAGAATAGCCATCTAACTTACCACCAAAGTGGTCATAAATCTTTTCAGCTCTAGATACTCTACCTTTCTGAGCTTTTTCAGATTGATTTCCAGGTCTCTCAAATTCAAGCATCCAAATTCTACATGCTTGTTCCATACCTTCTTTATTGTTAGGTAACTTCTTTATCTTGTCATAGATTTTCTTGTAAGGTCCATTCATCTCATCTTTGAGGAATAAGAGCTGTACATCTAAATCTTTCCAATCTTTACCTTTACTTGCAGCAAAGCTCTTTAGTTTTGTTTTTCTACCAAAGCTCCACTGACAAATACCATGACCTTCCCCATTACCTTCTACAGCGTCTGGTCTACATCCACTTTCAGCATCAATATTACCAAGAACACCAAACGCTACAGCTGGGTTGAGTTGCATTTCTTTAACTAAGAACCCACCTATTTTTTCAGCATTTGACCAGTAATTACTATTATCTGCAAATACAAAACTAATTGAAAAAATGAGAGTGAGAAGAATAACGCTTATTTTCTTTACCATCTTAACCCTCTCATTCTTCTATGTTGTGTATATTTACTCTTTGCTTTGTCTACTAAATCACCAATAATTTTTAGTGATGCTGGATATGTATCTGGAAAACTCTTCATTATTTTAACAAAAGTAAATGTTAATGATAGTAGTCCAACACTAAATGCAAATGCTAATAAATCTGTAGAAGCACTATTTAGTAATATTACTAAACCAGCATAAGTTCCCCAAAGAGTTATGTATATTAGCTGGAAGAAAGTATTCTTAAATAGTTTTCTAACATCTGTTCTAGCACCAACAGCTAATATTAAGTTATAAATTAACATAAATAGCATATAAACAAAATAATAGAAAATCAAACATTTTATCAGTGCAATTAAAAACATATTAAAAGCGGTTATAATATGAGCACATGTTGAAAAGAAACTCATATTTTGAAAATGTCCATTATAATTTTCATTTATAGTATTTGTAATATTTAACTTACCATCTTTTGGACTCTTAGAAGTTAATCTAGGTGCTATAAAGTGATCTACAGCTCTATATGCATTTGTATTTACAACCATTCCATTTTTAGTAGCTTCAGTATTTGTTGCAGCATTTTCTATATTAGAACCGTATCCATTTTCTCCTTTTTGATTAAATGAATCTGCTAATACTACAGCCCATAACTGAGTCTCTTTACCATTCAATTTAGGTAACTTTATACTATCTACTTCTGGTGCATTTGACTTCTTATCTATCTGTTGCTCTTTAGCTAATAGTGGATATCCAGTATTATACTCAGTCCAAGCATTGAAGTATGGTAAGTAATAAGTAACAGAAGAATCTATGTTATCTCCAAATAACTCAGAAACATTACCATTTTGCTCTACAGTTATAGTTTCTCCAGCATTGAATGCAACATTTCCTACTTTCTTAATTGTATTCCATGTTCTGTCAGGTCTTATAGTAAACATAGTTACTAGACCAAGCATACATGCAAAGAAGAATGTAGTAATTAGTACTTGATGAAGTGCTACTCCATTTCCTGTTAAGAATTTCGAAGCCATCTTAACAAGTTTAAATACAAATAGACACATCAAAAGCAGCATTGCTAGTGTTGCTGGTGCACTCTTCCATAACTTTGCTGGACTTAAGCCTAGATTATCAATTACTTCAAAATTTGTTAGCTGATTTACAACAACAGCACCTTTAGAAAATAAACCAATTACTTTTAGTGCTGGTTTCATTAATGTATTTTGATTGAATACACTCTTTAGATTAATTCTCTCATTGACTAAGCCACCAAAAGTATTTGTCTTATTGTATATTTCAACTCTTGGATCTCTAACAGTTATATCTTTCTTATCTTGATCTAGTTGTAACAAATCAATGTCATATGGCATTACTCTTGGATCTAAATACTTAGGTGTCTTATACTTATCACCTAGTCTTTGTTCCATTATTGTCATTAAATTCGACATTGCTTCACTGTATGTAGGTCCTAAGTAGCTCTGTAAAGTATTCATTACTTTTATAGCTTGAGCTCTTGTAAGTTTACCTCTACCAGTATCTATTTTAAATGCACCAGACTCAAAGTATAAATCTTTAACTGATACAGAAGTTTCAGTACCAGCTACTGTTTTTACACAATTACCGTCAGCGTTTGAGAGCAAACATTGATTTTGAGGTATCTTCTCTTTTGCACTAATACTTATATTATTACCAGTAAATGTATTCTTATTTTCATATGAAGCACTTTCTTCACTGTTTTTTATAAGTCTACAATAACCATCAATATCATCATTACTCATAGAATATTTATGCTTACCTACATCTGAGTTTTTATGATTTCTTGTATTAGTGTTACCTTCTACAGTTTGAATCTTATTACCTTCAACTTCAACAACAATTCCTACATGTCCATGCTTAAATACAACGATGTCACCTTTTTGTGGTTTTGCTGAACTAGCAGGAGAATAAGTCCATTTGCATTTATTACTTAACTTTGGTTTCTTCCAAGCTTTCGCCAATGCTCCAAACTTTTTAAGTTCTCCTTTATCAGCGTATCCAGCAGTAAATACACAGTAAGATACAAACATTCCACACCAGTCAGCATCAGTTCCATACCAACTCTTATATTTCTTTCCACCTTTTTTGCCTTGCTGTTCATCGTACTCTTTTAAAGCGGCACTAGCCAGACCACCAGAAATATCAGCTTCTTCTGATATACTATTTTTAAATGTATTCCAGTAGTTCTGAATAAAAATTAAGTGCTTTTCTGAAGAACTGTCAGCATATTCATGACCTAAGTATTTTAAGTCATTATAATTCTCTTTATCAGGTGCTTTGATGAAACTACCACCAGTAGCAGCATCCACTAGAGCTTTTATTTTTCCTCTAATTGTTGTAGGTACAAAATTATCAGGTTCAATAATTAAAGATGGACTCTCACCAGCATATCTATTTACTGGAATGTTATAACCAAATTTATTGATTATATTATTATCATTTTCACCAACATTTTTAATTATATTATCTTCTGGTGTATATGTTTGATTTTCCCATCCAGTAGGTGAATATCCTAAAACTGATACTTTTAGTAATTGTTGTACATTTGGTACATTTACATAAACTTTTGTATTTCCAGATTTACTCTTTCTGACAACTACAAAACTTTTATTTTTATTTAACCAGCTAGGAATATCTTTAATGTCTCCAAGTTTAGTGTCATAAATATCTTGCTTATCAATATTATTTTTAGATGAACTTGTTGTCCTTTTAGAATCACCAAATTTACTAATGTCTTTAGTGTCTTCACTATTTGTATACCAATCTGTAGAAGCAAAAACAGTAGAAGTAAGAAGGCATAAAAAAAGACCGATAAGAATCAGTCGTCTTTTAATCATAATAAACCTCCTCCTTATAAGTAAGCTTCTAATATTTGATTTTTAGAGAACCCATTAGTAGACTCAAAATTATGAGACCATACATTTTCTCTTTCATTCTTTTCAACATTAAAGCCTATGAGCTCCAAATATTTTTCATCATAATTTGCCGGACGTCTATGCTCTATGTAGTATATGAACTTAACATCATGTCCTGCTAAAAATTTAGAAAGTACACTGAATAGTTTAATAAAGTCTTTCTTACTTAATATATACATGTATGTAATGCAACACACATTTACATTTTGTACTTTCTTAATATTTATAGAAATAAAGCTCTTATCTCTATAGAATATATACCCGTTAATGTTTATGTTTTTATTAAAATTGTCTCCATGTTCAAAATCTATGAATTTTTTGAACTCAGATCTCTTAGTTGTTTCTTGCATATTCACACCTTACGACAATAGCATTTCTAATTCAGACTTAACTAAATCTGAACTGCCCAATGTCATCAAAATATAATTTTTAAAACTTTCTATATGATCTATTTCTAAATCTTCAAGCTTTTCATTTTCAGTATCGTCTATTTCTTTTTCTAATATTATTCTAGATGCAACCACTTCTTTTGGTAGCTTAATGTCTTTATACTTTGTTTTTAATGTAATAACTGCATTATTTTTCAAAGGAATTAATTTATCAAGCTTATAGAAGTTAAAAGCATATGGATTTTCAATTAATTCATACTCAAAAGTCTCAGTATCTAAAATCATAATGTTATGAGAATGATACTGAGCATTTTCTGAAAAATTCTGTCCTGTTAAATTACCAAGACTGATATAATTTCCTATAATCTCATCAGAATGTAGATGTCCATTTACAAAAATCTTACACTTCTCTTTAATTTCTTCTAAGTCAATTCCAGTATTACTAAGAATTCCACCCATCTGAATACCTTTTATCATATTATGAGATAATACTATGTCAGACCACAGTTCTTCTCCACCAAAAGGTATAAATGCAATATTATCTTCAATCATTGACTCAGTTATCCATTTACCAGGTAGAAGTTTTAAGTTATTAAATTGACCTTCGATCTCATGATTACCGAGTAAGAAGTAATGTTCTTTTGAATTCCAATTAATTTCATTCAATGCTTCTATTACTTCAGCATCTACAAAAGCTTTGTCAAAGAAGTCTCCAAGACAAATGATTTTATCACAATCTTTTAGAACCTCTTCAGCCCAATTTATAGAGTCTATACAATTCTCAAGTCTAGTTGTATATTTATCTCCACGACTTTGAATGATTGAAGAATATTTTGAAAAATGTACATCTGTATAAAGTCCTAATTTCAATTACTACACCTCAACGTTTTTAATTAAATAATCAACAAATACATCTAAGTTAGGTCTAAACTGAGAATAGCAATCAATCTTTTTGAACTTATCTGGATCAGAAAATAGACCACCAGCTAATATTTCATACTCACATCTATGTTGCTCTTCGTATCTTACAGCAGCATCAAGATGTTCTTTGAAATTTACAATGTCTTTAGTCTTTTGATATTCTTTAATAGCATCATAAGCATAAACACTTACTTTGATATTACTAAAGATATTGAACTTCTCAATCTCATTTGTATTAAAGTTATGATTGATTACATAAAAGACTAGAAGATCTTTGTACTTTTTAGGAATTTTGTTATATCTATCAAAAATTGTCTCCATTTTTTTGTACTTCCTTACATATTAATTATTCTAGAAATATTACTCTTATCTTTTTCAACTTTAATTTGTCTATCAAATGGAATATTATAATCTTCATGATGACTTATAACAAATATAGACTCTAAGTCTAGTTTACTTAATAACTCAAATACTTTTTCAGCTCTATTAGAATCTAAATTATCAGTAATTTCATCGATTACTAGTAAATTAGTACTAAAATTGAAGTAAGTACATAACATATCTCTAATAGATAATTGAACCATGATATCTATTACTTGTTTTTCACCACCAGATAGCATTTCATACTCTTTATCTAAAAGATAAATTTGTAGATTATTTCCATCTAATTCAAATTTAATATTATTTGTATTTAGTAAAAAATTACTATAATGTACTAATCTATCTTGAATAAAAGATATTACATTAGTAAGAAGATAACCTCTAAAATCTCTTGAAGCAATACTTGACATCTTTCGAATAATATCTAGCTTATCTTCATAGATTTTAATATCTATCTTACTTATTTCTTTTTCAAGTTTAGCACATTCTTTTTTTACTTGAGTACCTTGCTCTTTAATATTATTCTTTTTCTCATCTAAAGAGCTAATAGCATACTCCAATTCTTTTATTTTATTTAAAGTACTGAGCTTTTTCTCATTTTCTTTTTGTAATTTCGATTGCTCAGCTTGTAGATTTTTAATTTTATTAGAAATTGTATCAAACTTCTTTTGATATTCTTCTTTTGCTTTATTTTCAGATTCTTTGTTTTCTTTGTTTATTTGTACAATTTTCTCATTTATTTCTGAGATTTTTTGTTCTAGTAAACAAATTTCAGTATCATTTTCTTCTAATTCAAAAGCATCTACTTCTTTACCGCAAGTAGGACAGATACCATTCATTAAGTCTTTCTTCTTTGATTTGAGAGTTTTAAGAGTTGTTTGACACTCAATTAATTCTTTTTCAAATTCTTTTGTGTTTTTTACTTCGTAATCAGATACTTTTAAACTCAATTGCTTGTCAATTAAAGAATTAAGTTCAGTTGAGTCAATTTGAATAATTGTTGTATCTAACTTAGTAAGCTCATCAAGTTGTGTTTTTAGAGTACCATAATCAAAAGATTTATACTGTCTAGCTAATTGTTGAAGTAACTCTTTTTTAGTACTCAAAATAGTTTTTAGCTTAAGTTGTTTATCTTCGTTGTTTCTGAGTACTAACTTAAGTTCCTTCTGTCTATTTGATAGTTTGTCTTTTATATCTTCAATCATAAAGTCAGACTTTGATAGTTTTTCTAATACTTCTTTTCTACCAGTAGGAGAATTATTAGTAAATCTATTTGGTAGACCTTGACCTAAGATAACAACTGAAGAAATAATAGTTTCTATATCTGGTAAAAGTTCCTTGACAATTTTTTCAGTGTCTCTAATTCCTTTACCAGAAATATCTTTATTATCTAGAAATATTTTCAAGTTTGAAGGATTTTTACTTCTGATTATTGTATAATCTTTGTTATCTAGAACAAAATTTAATTCTACTTTTGTTTCTCCAGAACAAAAAATATTCTCAACTTTCTTAGAACCTTGAATTGTCTGTCCAGTTAGACACCAACAGATAGAATTAAAAAGCGATGACTTTCCAGAGCCATTAGACTTTGCAGTATCATCTGATTTATTACTACCAAAAATATTTATAAAGCCTTGATACTTGTCAAATTCAATTTCTTCATCTTTGAATGACACAAAGTTTTTTAATTTTATACTTTTGAAATTAATTATCATTTCAACATATTCCTTACAATTTTGTTTTTATTTATTGTACACTAGATGTACTCTAGTAAACTTTTCAGTTTAGATATATATTTATATTAAAAATGACTCAATTTGTCTCTGTGTACATTCTGAGTACATCTGGATATATCTGAGATACTCAGTAATACTTGATATTACTTTGTAAATCGTTGTCCTCTATTATAGATAAATATGATTTCCAGAACAAATCAACTACATCATTTTTGTTCTAGTTTTCAAAATTCCATACTTATCACATAAGTCATTATAAAGAGCAAATTCTCTTTTTCTGAAGTTTATGTACTCTTCATCGTTTACTTTATTCTGATATTTACTATCTTGAAAGTTGAAGTACGGTAAATACTGCTTTGGATATTCTGGATAAATTGTCTTATCTAAAGCATCATCAAAAACGTCAAAACCATATTCTTTTTTATACTTCATTAGAACATCGTCTAAAAAGAAACCTTTTTCAAGTAATTTATTTTCACCAAACTTTTTAATAAATACTTTTTCATACAGCTCATTAAATCTATCCCAGAAAAATTTATTTGATCTTGTAAACTTTGTATTTATATCATCTTCTATTTCAGGATTGTAAATGGTTTCAGCAAATGTAATAAATATCAAATCTTGAAATTCTTCACAAGAAAACAAAAATTCTTTTTCATCTTCAGAAGTATCAAGTGACGCTGTGTCAGTATCTAGTACAGATGTAATATACTCAAGAAAATCTTTATTAATCTTTTCTCTAAGTTTTCTATTCATTCTTAATTTACTTAAAAAAGATGAAAGAATATATACAACATACTTATTAGGATTTTTAGTATAATTTTTAAACCATTCTTCTTGTGCTCTAGCACCAAAATTACCAGAAATACCAGCATACTTTAATGTATATTCTTCTGGAACACGATTAAATGATTTCTTTAAATAAGCATAATCAGAATTAGAGTTTAAATCAATAAATTTATCAAGTATAGTATTTCTAGGCTCAATAATTTCTAGTTTATCTTGAAGCAATGAAAAATCTCCTGTCTCTTTAACTGCTTCAAAAATACTATTAAAAATAATAAGCTCTGCTAATTCTTTATTCAATTAAGTTTCCTCTTTCTTTACTCTTGAAATTCTAAAATCTCTATGTCTGGATTCAAGTCTTTTAATTCTTGAAAGTAGTCATCATACGATTTAAATGCAATACTGTCAATATTTGTAATACTTCTAATATCTACAATCAAACCATTAAATAATAAAACAGAATGATACTGATAGTCTTTAATTTTATTTTTTTCAAGAACATGTAGTACATCACTTCTATTTTGTGGAGTAAATGTAAGAACACATCCCATTAGATTGAATTGCTTGTATATTTCTTCTTGAATATCTTCAGCTAATTCAGAGCAATCATATGATTCTGAATCAATCAAGTCATTATTCTTTTCTATATATTCTTTTACAATATTTTCTAAATCAATAAGTCTCATCTTGTCTCCAATCTCAAAAAAGTCCAAGCACTAAAACTTGGACTCTTGACTATTAATATCTATCAACATCTCTAGGTTTGAATTTCTTTCGTGGTCTATCTTTTTCAGTAAGATACTTTCCAGACTTGAAAGGAATATCCTGAATACCTTTAGTCTTATTTAGCATGTCTATAGCTGAAATTGTTCCAATTTTTTCTGTCTTTTTCTTCTTACTCATTTTTAATACCTCTTTTCCTTGACTTAGTTATTATATCGTGAACTAATACTTGACCCAAAGACCAAGTATCTTCTTGCTTCAACGATGATAGTAACCCATCATCTCTCCCTCGTGACTTAAGTCATCAATTTAGTCATTTTTGACCGCAAGCGTTACTTCCGACAGTTCCTGCCGTAGATAATTTTAGTTATAACTTTTCTAACCCTAATTTCAGGATATTCTTAGCTGCATTAATATCTCTATCATGATGAGTTCCACAATCTGGACATGTCCACTCTCTAATAGCTAGAGAATTTACAATGTCTTTGTGATAACTACCACAAGTAGAACATACAGTTGAAGTAGCACCCCACTTATCGATGTAAATTAGATATTTACCCTCATCTTGCATCTTATAACTTAATATTGCTCTAAATATTCCAAAGCCATTATCATTTGTTGACTTTCCTAATTTCAGATTTTGTGCAATGTTCTGTAAGTTCAAATCTTCAAGACACACTACATCGTAGTTTTCAGCAAAATAGTAACTCAGCTTATGAGCTCTGTCTTTTCTACAATTAGCAATGTGCTCATGAACTTTTGCGACTTTAAGTCTTTGTCTCTCATAGTTTTTAGAGCCCTTTTTCTTACGAGATAATCGTCTTTGTTCCATAGCTAATTTAGATTGGTTTTCTCTAAAATATCTATGACTAGATAGGATTTCACCATTTGAAGTGACACCAAAACCATTAGACTTATAATCTATTCCAACAGACTTAGTTTTGTTTGGAATAATTTGTTGAATGTTTGACTCATACTCACAAAGAATAGAGATATAGAACTTTCCAGTTGGAGTTTGAGAAATAGTAGCAGACTTAATTTTCCATTCAGCTGGAATTTCTCTATGAGTTTTGCATTTTATGAAACCAACTTTAGGTAGTCTTACAAAACCATTTAAAACTTTAACGGTCCCATACTGATTAAATGTAGTGTAAGATTTCTTATTATTCTTTTTAGACTTAAATTTAGGAAACCCTACTTTTGCATCTCTAAAGAAATTTCTATATGCTGAATTGAGATTTGTCCACTCATTTGACAATGCTAAACTATCTACTTCTTTTAAAAATGGAAATTCTTTTTTAAGTTCAGCTGGAGTTCTAGAAGATGATTTGCCAGTAGATTTGTAAGATTCGTTTCTTTCAGAAAGCATTACATTGTAAACTAATCTACAGCACCCAAATGTCTTGTTGAAAAATGAAGCTTGTTCAAGTGTAGGATACAATCTAAATTTAAATGATTTATTTTGCTTCATAGACAAATCACCTCCTTTTCTTTGTAACATATAATTCATAATCTAAATTAAAGACTTATATCTTTTCTTGCTCAAATATTATATCATAAAGAGGTTGAAATGAAAATACTTTATGACAAAATTTTCAAAAAATCTTCTTCAGTAATAATTTTAATTCCAAGCTCTTTTGCTTTTCTATTTTTACTAGAATTAGAATTAATATCATTATTAATTAAGTAGTCTAGTTTAGAATTAACTCCACCAATTTTTCCACCATTATTTTCAATGACTTCTACAAGAGCATCTCTATTTTTGAAATGTCTTAGAGAACCAGTAATACAAAATGTAAGATTGTTAAGAGTACCAACATTACTAGTCTTTTCTTCTTTAATCTTCACACACTTAAGCAATTCTCTAAATTCAGAATAATCAAAGTTTTTAATATTACTTGAAAGAACTGAACCAATTCCATTTATTTTTGAAAAATCAAAATCATTATCTATAGCAGAAAGAAATGACTCTACATCTTTGAAATATTCAGTAATCTTTTTAGCCATAGATTTCTCAATATCAGGAATTCCTATAGAAGCAATTAGTTTCCAAAATTCAACCTCTTCAGGTATCTGTTTTAAAATCTTATCTACAGAATGTTCTCTAAAACCTTCTAATTCAGCCCACTCAGCTCTGTGATTTTTGAGTTTAAATATATCTACTAAAGAAGTCAACCAGCCTAAGTCAATTAGCTTTTCTAATGTCTTAACTGAAAGGCCATCAACGTCAATTCCATTCTTACCAATAAAATGACTGAGTTTATATAAAAGTTTAGAAGAGCAATTAGGATTTATACACTTCAAAACTTCAGTATTATATTGCTTGATTATTTGAGTATTACCACCACAAACTGGACAATGAAGAGGAATTTTAATATTTCCACATTCACTCTTTTCAGCACTAGCTACTTGTGGTATTATCATGTTCGCTTTGAACACGCGTATCTTCTGACCAGCATAAGGACTTCCTAATATATCTTTCATGATACTTAAGTTATGCAAACTAGCCTTAGACACAGAAGTACCATCAATTTCTACAGGTTTAAATTTTGCTATTGGTGTAATTATTCCAGTTTTAGCATTGCTCCAAATAATATCTTCTAGTTCAGTATCAAATAGTTCATCATAGAACTTAAATGCAATACCACCAAGAGGGTGATGGTCATTACTACCTAAACTTTTATACGTTTCAATATCATTGATTTTGAGAACCAATCCATCAATTGGATAATCTAAAAATTTGCATTCTTCTTTAAGTAATTCGATATCACTATCATTCTCAAATATTTTTCGAGGTACTGTTGTAAAGCCAAGAATATCTAAATAATTTAAGTTTTCTTCAAGAGTAGTGAACTCTGAATTAATCAAATCCCAAGCAACAAATGATAATTTTCTCTTACTACACTCATCTGAGTCTAATAGTCTTATACTACCAGATGCAAAGTTTCTTGGATTTTTAAAGTCATTACTAAATTCTTTGAATGACTCATAGTCACAAATAATCTCACCATCAACTACTAAATCATCAAAAGTATCAAGTCTTTTAGGTATTGAATCAATTACCATAGCATTGTGAGTTATGTTCTCACCAATAATACCATTTCCTCTTGTTTCAGCAAAAGTAAGAATGCTTTTCTTATAAGTCAATGAGCATGTTAGACCATCCATCTTAGCCATCAGAATTGTTTCATTAGTACTAAAATTATTTAAGTCTTCGATACTCTTAGTTTTTGACAATGAAAGCATAGGATGAGAATGAGTAACCTTTTCTAGTTTATTTATAACTTGATAAAATATTGAAGAGGTTGGTGAATTTTCAGAAATAAAACCAGTCTCTTCTTCATACTTTGAAATTTCAAAATATAAATTATCCCATTCTTCATCAGATATTAGTGGTACTCCAGCATCATAATATTTTGTATGTTCATTTAGCTTTTCAATAGCATTTAAATATTCTTGTCTTGTCATTTACTTTCTCCAAAAATCTAGTGAAATTACTTACATATTTAATTTTATCATCTTTGACAAATAAAGTACATAATCTCTTTCAGAAATATTATCATGTAACAAGAATAATTCAGTGTACACTAGATGTACACCAGTTAATTTTTAACTCCAGATATATATTTATATTAAAAACGACTCAATTTGTCTCTATGTACATTCTGAGTACATCTAGATATGTCTGAGTCAAAAGCTATAACTAAATATCAACTCCAATTGCAGGTACAAAGAACTTTGAATTATCTAAGTCACCTACAACTGAACCAGCATTAAGTCTAAATGCTAGACAATAAGCTAAACTACTAAAGTGCTCAAACTTTCTTGGTCTAAGTTTTAGATAATAATCAATAAAGTCTTTTGCTTGATTTAATGACTTTGCTGCTAGTACATCTTTATTCTTTAAGTCGTGCTGAATTAAAAGAACATTCTCCTTTAATTCTTGTAATGTTGTACCAGTAACAAGTATACTACAATTGAAAGTACACATCTGTACACCAGCATCTAGTTCTTGTAGAGCATGTGTAGCAATGTCAATACTCTCTAATGTTTTTTCTAACTGCTCAATTTCAGCACCAGCTTTTTCAGCTTCTTCTTGTTCGTATCTATCAGCTGCTCTAGTTCTCTTAATTTTAATAGACGCTTGCTCTTTTGAGATACTTTTTATTACTACTTGTGTTCCAGGATAATTTAACTCAAAATCAGATGTATTCATAGCTATTGGAAACTCTTTAACATCTAAGATACAACCATAAGTATCTTGAGGATCTAAATCAAATAAATCAATTCCCTCATTATGCATTATGAAATATCCAAATTTATCTTCAACTGTTTGTGTAACAGCACCTAAAATATCTGAATATCTAGTATCATTAAAGAATGATAATTTATCATAACTAATTTCATATGATGGATACAGCTTTGATACATATTGATAAAACACTAATTCTTTTGATGCTCTAACACATCTCTGTTTTAGTGTCATAAAAATATTCTCTTCAGATGAAAATATTTTATCTAAGTCAAAATCAAATTCAAGTCCCATTAGCTTATTTATAAAGTTCTTTCCAACTTCTTTTGCTGTTTCTTTTATTGATAAGCTCTCAATATTTACTATATCAGAAGTATCAATTTCTACACTAAGTAGACAGAATGTTTGATTTGCTGGACCTAAATTCTTAGTAAATTCATCTGGCATATCAGCATTAGGTTCATATAATCTGATTGTCTCTAATAAATTAGATAATACATCTTTCTTTCTAATTATCTTCTCAAATGTCTGTATTGAATATGTAATATCTCTCTTTCTTGAAGATAAACTAGTCAATACAGATGTTACATCATTTATAATATACTCAATACCTGAAGAAGATGCTACAGAATAATTAAAGAGTGGTAGAATATAATAAGCATTTAACACTCCATCATTATATAAAATATTATCTCCAAGTATTCTTATTTTACTATCTACTAAAGATAATACATTTTTATTCTTTCCCATAATTTCCTTTCTTTAGAAACAAGACTTTACTATATCTTTTATTTTGATCTTGTATAGCTTTATATCATTTCTTGATATATTTAAACAAGTATAAATTTTCTTAGGTTTAAAATATGCAAGTAGATATTCATAAAGTCTATATGTCTCTATTTTAATATACCATAAGCTACCACCAATTGTAATTCCACTTATTAACCAGAAAAGAAGATACTTAATAGAAAAGTCATTGTCAAAAACATTGTAGTAATGCTTACCTAATATCATTGCAAGTACTTGTCCAGTAAATAGAAATAAAGCTACTACAGGTCCCATAACTTTCATAAATGTAACAGAGACACCAGTAGAACTAATTTTAGTTCCTCCTACTGAGTATATCTTCTTCTCTCTTTTAGCTATACTACTGTATGAATATAAAAACATAACTTCTACTCTTTTCTATCCAAAGTTAAATCTACACCATTGTACTTAAACTTTAGAGTATTATTTTCTTTATCTACTTTAATTTTATTTGGAGAATTGTAAAGTACTAATTCGTTATCTTTAATTTTCTTTACTTTATATTCTTCTTTTGTATTATTAATTACAATTATAGCCTTCTTATCTTTAATTTCAAATTTAATATCACCGATTAATTTCTTATCATCAATTTTTACATTTGAAATTTTAGAAGAAATAATATGATATTTACCAGAATAGTCATCTCTTTTATTTGCAAGTTTAGTACTAAATATTAGCATAGTAGCAAGTATAATCACAGTAGTAAAAATTAGAATAGCAGTTGTAAATTTTTCAAGTTTCTTATACATCAAACCACTCCTTTCTATTCTACTACTCGGTTAATTGATAAAACTGCACCAGAATAATTTATGTTTGTTTCAATAATTCCTGATTTAGGATTTGAAGCGTGAATAACTTTATTGTTTCCAATATATAAAGCGTAATGTCCTTTATAAGTAACAATGTCACCAGGTTTAGCTTCAGATAAACTTACTTTCTTACCAATCTTATCAAAACCAACTCTTGGTACACTATAACCACTATCTAAGTAAAGTCTATAAATGAAACCAGAACAGTCACAACCTTTTGTTAAACTGGTACCACCATAAACATATGGATTTCCTAAAAATTGTTTTCCATAATTTACAATTGATAGACCATCACCTTTATACATTGGTGAGTTATACTTAGAACCATAAGTACTATAATTCTTAGGTCTTTCTTTAGTACCAATTAAAATTATTTTCTTTTTAGCTGGCTTAGTTACTTCTTCTGATACTTTAGTATCTTTTACTTCACCATTGACATAAATCGTCTTTGTCTCTACTTCTTTAGTACCTACTTCACCAACTTCTACTTCTTTTGTTTCTCCAATATAAAGTTCATCAGTCTTCTTTTCTTCTATTGGAGTGTCTTCGACATTCTTTGTCTCAACATACTCAGTTTGAACATTTATACTCTTTTCTACTTTTTTGATTTCATTATCTTTTGATTTTACTTCTAATTTAGAATCAACATTCTTAGTTTCAATTTCAACTTTATCTTTTACTTCTATTTTTTTGAAGTCTTTCTTAGGTACTTTTGACTGAATAACATTCTTAACTACCTTTTCGGCTTCTTTTTTATTTTTAAAGTAGCCTACTTTTTTATTGTTTACTTTTACAACAGTCAAAGCATGTACCTTCTCACCACAATATAAAGCTTTAGGTGAAATATGTAAAAGAGTACAAAGACAAATGAGCAGAATAAATAACTCTATTTGAATTACTAACTTAGTGTTTTTTCTAAATAACTTTCTCATATCCATCCTTTCTCTTAAAATAATAGAATATTCAGATGATCGTTAACATTAGAGTAACAAACATTAATTGCATTATAGCATACATGTAGATCTTCAATACTTAAATTTTGTTTTTCATTACAATAAAGAATATCATAAATTTGTTCAGAATAACAAACGTCAATATTATTTGTTCTTAAAATATCAAAAAGCATTTTCATGTTTTCAGTATCTTCTGATATTTGAATATCATTATAATAACAAAGATAATGTAAGCAATCTAAACAAAATTCTAAACAGTCGTTACAATACTCAAATTTATCAATGTTCTCTAAATCATCTAAATATTCTGCACGTAAAATATTAAATTTGCTAATTAAATCAGAATAATCATTAACTCTCATCGTAGTCCTTTCGATCAATTGGATTGCTTGTTAGCAACTCAACTGGATAATTACTAATAATCTTACAAAATCCATGTCTAGCAGATCTATCAATATAGAAGCATTCACCAGGATTTAGATTAATTATGCCATTCATTACATTTTCTTTATCCAATGACTTAGTCATATCTAACTTACTTGTATCGTAAACATCTAAGAATGCTTCAACTTCATTCATAGCACTCCTAAACATGAATTTGCTACTTATAAACTGTGGTATTGTATCAGGGAAGTGACTCATACCTTGTGATGCTAAAATAGTTGAAATATTTAAAGATCTTCCTAGAGCTAAAAAATTATGTATAACTCTACTCATTTCTGGGTTTCCAAATAATACATGTGCTTCATCTAATACTAAGTTAACTGGTATTTTATTTTTACCAGATAAAATTTCTTCTAATTTCTTAATTATTATAAATACAATTGCTGATGTAAATCTTTGTTCAGCTGTATAATCTTCAATTTTTGTACTATAGGAAGGCAAACTCATTCCCTGTATAGAAATAATAAATGACTTATCTCTAGGTAAATAGAGAGGTTCTACATGTGTTTCTCTTGTAAATAAAAGTCTACCATACTTACTATCTTCATTTAATCTTAAAACAGAACCAATCATCTGTGCAGATTCATTCTGATTTCCAAATAAATAATCAGCAACATCTTGCATGTCTTTATATTCATTGTCTCTTTTATACTCAGTAACAAAGTCTTTAATTATCGGTGTAATTGAAATAATATCAGACCTCTCTAATTTTCCACATATCATTTCAATAATAGTTAGCAGAGTAGTAGCATCAATTCTATCTAAGAATGTAAATGGATTTAATGCACCATCTCTAATTTTATTTATATCAATTATTTCTATTTCATCAGAAATATTTTTTAGCTTCATTAAGTCATTCTTAGGATCTATTCCTATTACTCTTTGTCTCATACCTAAGCAATTTGCCATTGTATTTAATAAAAAGAATGACTTCCCGGCACCCGGTTGTCCTAAGATCAAGCTACCAGATGCATTATTATTGAATATCGATGTCGATGGCAACCAATGTATTGTACTCATTTTACTTTCCTCCTCACCTTTGAATACCCACAATTGCAAATTTGTAGCCATGATGTAGGATCAAAATCTTTAATATTTTCTTTAAGTTGAACTTCACCATTTTTATAGCACACATTTACAGGTTCTGAATTCTTTAAAAGAGTGAAACCATTTTCTATATATTCATCAATTGTAAATTTGCTTAAATCGACAAAAGATGTTAAAGTCTCAAAATCAAGATAATTTGATATCATAGAAATAGTATTATCAACTTCAGTATATAGTTTTGAGCATAAATAAATTAAATTATAATTTTTCTGATATTTCTCAAAGCACCATACATGAACTAATTTATCATTATAAAATAAACCACAAGAATAATTAAATTGCTTTAAATCAAATAATATGCTATTATTTTTTAAAAATTCATTAGCTGTTGAAATGCTAATATCTTGAATCTTACAAAGATTAGAGTTGATATCATGCTCATAAATTCCAAGTAATGAAGCTAAAAATGCTTTACATATATCTTTTTTATGGTCCCACTCATACTCGAATATATGAATTAGTCTAATTCCTTTCTTCTGACAAAGCAAAGTCTTATTTAGATGATAGTCAAAAGATTTTCCAGAATTAATTGAATGATAAAAGTTACCATTAAATTCTATAGCTAATTTCTTTTCTGGAATATAGATATCTAGTTCTAAGGGATTGATAACTCTTCTTAAATTAGTAATAATTTTTCCAGTATAGATTGATTTTAAAAATGCTAACATTTCTTTTTCTTTAATTGATGACGTGCTTTTTACATTTTCACAATATTCTTTTAATTTTTCTACGTCTGAATTTTTTATAAATTTGCAACCACAATACTGTAGTTCATCAAATGTTTTTGAAAGATATAACCAACCTTGACCATACTTTCTAATTAATTTAAGTTTTTGAGTACAGTCATTCTCTTTTTCAAAATCAGCAATATGTTGTTGCCTTGTGCTTTGACTAATACCACAAATATATTTGAAAGGATCTTCTCCATATTTTTCAATCATAGTTTTATAAGCTTTTTCTTTTAGTTCAGAAGAAGCAAAACCATATGCTCCATGATTTTTAATAGTTGTCTCTTTAAGCTTATCAAAGTTATTGTAGTTCTCATTGCCATATCTTTTAAACTTTGTATCTTTAGTCTTTTTAACAATGTCATTTATCTCTTTGTCTGTTCTATTCTTCCAAATTCTTGACATCGTTTGCTTGTATTCTTCTGACTTCGTATATGGAAATACTCCATATCTTTCAATCATCGACTTTTTAATATTTTCTATTCGAATTGGTATCGACTTTCTTATATTTTCTTTAACATCTGGTCGCTGCATTGCCTCTTTAGTTGCTTTTGATATTTTCTCTCTTCTTTCGGGTGTTGAAATTTCTAATTGTGATTTAGACATTTTTTCTCTTGATTCTTTAGTATGATGTCGCCCATAAAAACTATTTAACTCTCCAACTTTTGTTTTTCCAATCTCACTCAATTTTTTATTTGTTGCTAGTCTTGAGCATTTTGGACAATTTGGATTTTTGTGTAATAGTTGTAAAACTGTTTTTACATAGTCACCATGTATCTCACAAGTTCTAGTAATTTCAGTATCTAAGTTAGCAGAAGCATCAATGTCAATTCCTATTTTTTCTTTTACTCTATTTTTTAAATACTCACTCACAATTCTAAAATCCTGTTAATAATTGATGTTGAAGGCAACCAATGTATTGTACTCATTTTACTTTCCTCCTTACAAAAAAAGTATGAGCCTTCATTAATAAGACTCATACTCAACGATAATATAATCATCAAATGGCTTTAAATGTTTTAGACACTCCTCGTCATATATTAGACAATTTAAATCAGTAGCTAAATAATAAATTTCGTCATCTTCATTTGCATACGTATCAGGACCATTATTATAAATATAATCTTTAGACACTAAAGATACTTCTTCTGGTACATGAATATCATCTTGATAATTAGAAACTTTTAAAAATCTTTCTTCAGGATTTTGTTTCCACTCATCATACATTGACTTATCCATTACGAGAGTTAGAGTGTGAACTGAACTTGAGTTTGTCTCGAATAAGCTATACCTCACATTAATCATCTACTTGCACTCCGTTAATTCATAATCGTTTGTTTGCCAATCAAAGCTACATATTACATATTCTTCTTCATAGTCATCCTCCCATTGCAAATCTGGTCTATATCTACCAAAGTCATCATACAAACCAGCATCGTAACATGCAAATTCTTGTTGCTCAAACCCTTCACCTAGTCCATCTGAGTTTTGACCACTAATATACTTAGAAAGTTCTTTTAATTCTGAATCAGTCAATTTTCTTTTAGCAACTACAGAAACATAGCCTTTGTGAGTATTTACTAAGTTCCATTCAATTTTTTCTAAGTCATCTTTAAACTCACCATCAAAGAACCATAGCATATCATTGTCTTTTAGATATTCATTCGCTGAATCGATATCAAGTACATCATTATCTAAATAAAAATCTGTTCTATATTCAATCATTTTAAATATCCTTTTAGCAACTCTTGTATAAACTTAAAATAGCATAATCATCAATAAAATCTTGCATAATGTAATAACTATTAAATTCAAAGTACCCATAATTATTTAAAAATTTATACATTTTATAGTCATCTTGAAATGTATAGTCAACAGTACCTAATTTATCTAGAACATCTTTTCTTTTTTCAAAAACGATATCTTCAGGTTTTACACGGCCACCACTTACTTTTAAAAGTAATTCGTTGTCTTCTTCAGACTGAGCTTCTCTCCATCTTGAAAATTGATCCTTACTCATTATTATAAGAGAATGTACTGAACTTGAATTGGTTTCAAATAGTCCAAATCTTACATTTATCATTTTCTAACCTCTATTCATAAAATTCAAAGTCACAAATAACATAATCATCAAACTCACCTCTAGCATCAATGTCGTTGATCGTGTAATAATCAAGACAACTAGCTTCATGTTTAAGAGATTGAAAATCATCAATATTAGCATCACTATTATATTCTTTGATTTTCTCCTTCATCTCTTCAGTATTGAGTACTGAAATATCTTCAGGTAGAATAGTTTCTTTATTATATTCTAGATAAACAAAATACTCAGGTAAACCATGATCTTCCATTTCTAATAAATCATAGTACTTTTTATTCATTATAACAATAGAATGCACCGAACTTGAGTTAGTTTCAAATAAACCATATCTAATATTAATCATCGTTGTTCTCCTTTAACCATTATAAAAGGATGAAGAAAGTATAACTAAGTTATCAACCTCAGTAATACGATCAAAAATATCTTTGAGTGTATCAAAATTATAAAAATCATGTATAGAACATATATCTTCAAAAGTATCTATATTATCAAATTCTTCAATTATTTCTTCTTTACTTTTAATTTTTATATCTTCCGGTTTAGTAACATCATCATAGTTATACGAGAAATATAAATCTTCTGTATTTCTTAGCTTATTATATTGATCTTTAGTCATTATGACTAGTGAGTGTACTGAACTTGAGTTTGTCTCAAAAATACCATATCTAGTATTAATCATTTTTTCTACCTCTCAAAAATTTAAACATGTCATCTACATTGTTCATAATTGGATAATTGTTTTTGCAATCCAATGAGCTTTCAGCAAAATTTTTATTTACAGCATCAATGAAGAATGTAAATTCACCCTCATTACCCATATACAATTGTTTCCATGCTTTTTCTGGAATTTTACTTTGCATTTCTAATTGCTCAAGTGCTAAATTATCAAAGCTAATAACTCTAAAAAGCGGTGATAACTTTAGAATATTTTGTCTCAAGTACTCTTGGTTCTTAGTTATCTCTTCTTTATTCTTTTCATAATACTCGACACCTTTACCTATTTGTTTATAGCCAAGAAGTAAAAGATTAATTTGATTGTCTTTTAACTTTTCAATTTGACTTTCAGTAAGCAAGCCACAAATAGTATGAATAACTACATTTTTAAGCTGTTTAATTAGATTTAATAACTCATCTGTAGGCTCAATTAAAGAAACCCCAATACCTTTAACTAAATCTCTATCTTGCCAATCTTTTATTTTATCAAAGTACTTTATAAGATGTCTTTGATTAACAGTAATGTTAGCAATAACTTTTTGATTTTTCATTCTTATTAGAAAATCTTCTAATTCGGGATGAGATAAGTCATTACCATTGAGTGCTACTTCAGTGTAAGGGTGAATTGTATCAAAAAATTCTTGATTTAAATCAGCATGTACTCCACTTTCATCGCAACCTAAATAGCAATACTCACAACCATTATCACATTTTGTTGTAATAGTGATGTCATAGCTTTCAGCAAAAGCTGGTGTTAAATTATCCAAATCATTCTTTCTTATTTTAGTACCATCATCAAATATCATTACTTGATAATTTCCATTCATATATGTATTCAAGTTATATTTTCTCCTTACTTAACTAAATAATTGCATATATCGTCAGAGCATAGCATGATATCATGTTGAACATATCCCCAAGTTCTTTAAAAGCAGCACCATCGTTGTTAAATATATCATTGATATCAATGTAATACATATCGCAACTTGGAGTATAAATATAGTAATAACCTTTATTTTCATCTTTAACTACATACAGAAAATTTAAATACGTACTATGCAACTTCTCTATTTGAGATTTGTAGTCATCACCCATTGCTTTTACTAATTCTAATGCTGTAGCCTTACTACATTCCTCTGGGTCTTGTTCTAGTTTATCAAACAAATCTATTAATTTTTGGTCATTGAGATTATTTCTAATACTTGGAGGAAAAACGTTAATAATTTTTAAGATCATTGTTATATCACCTTTACTTTTAAAAACCCACAGTCGTAAACAAAATTATTATCTTTGGAATAAATACTCTTAGGATTGTATTCTCCAATAACTTTTAAGTCAATATTGATATTGTTGACTTTACTCAAGTCTACAATGAAGTTATCAAACTTCAATTCTTCTTGTATTTTTCTTAATATCTCATTATTTACATTTGAGCATAAGCAAATCTGATTTTGTTCAAAAATACAAAAAATAGAGATTAATTTGTTACTAAAGTACAAACCTAGATATTTAGTATGACCAATCTTCTTAATTTTACAATCATGAATATTTGCACTCTCAATATCTGACTCTAAAGCTAAAGAAATTATTTGCTTACAAATTTCTTTACTTGATAACCACTCAAACTCAAAGATATGAATTAAACTAATTCCTAAATCTTGACAAAGTTGTGTTTTTCTAAGATGATAGTTCTTATCTTTAAATCTTATAGAATGCCAGTAATTACCATTGAACTCGATTGCTAACTTCTCATCTGGTAAGTAAAAATCAAGCTCTAATGAAGAATTTGGAATTTTAGAGTTTAACTCTATTCTTCCAGAATATATACTCTTCAACCATTCATGCAACTCAGCTTCGTACTTAGATAAATATCCAATTTTCTTCTGGAAGTCTATGTAATTTAATTTTTACAGGTGATTTTAGCTTAGGTAATTTGATTTCAGAACCTTCAATTATGAGTCTATTTGTCTTGTAAGATTGTTTATATTTCTTAGACTTAAATCTAGGAAAACCAGATTGTTTCTTAGATTTCTTAGAAAATCTGTTCTTAAATGCTGAGTCAAGATTTAATTGTACATTACATAGTGCTAAGCTATCTACCTCTTTTAAGAATTCATATTTGTCTTTGAAATATGCAGGAGTATGTCTATCAAATGTCTTAGACTCAGCATATGACTTAATAGCTTCGTCTAGCATTAGATTGTATACAAATCTAGTACAACCAAATGTTTTAGCAAAAAATATTTCTTGCTCTTTAGTTGGATATGCTCTATACTTGATTGATCTAAACATATTAGAGACTTCTCCTTTCTTTAATTTTGTCTATAACAACATACAAGCATTAAAGATGTGTTGCATATGTCTACTTAAACTAACTAAATTCTTAAATGACTTTCCGCAAAGTTTGCACTCTATGCTGTTTTCATCTCTCTTAACTTCTTTTCTGTCAATTCCCACTTTTCTTCTTCAGTTCTCTTTCTCTTCTTACCAGTAGTCATATCAACAAAACTCTTATTAATTTCTCTCTTTTCTTTATCTGTGAAAATAAAGTCAAATATTCTTTTTCTAGCAACATTAATATAGAAAGAATAGTCGATATCAGGTAAGTCACCAATTTTTAATTTAGTAATATCATCATTGTAAATTAGAACATTGTCAGATAGACCTTCAACTGAATCTAAGTTATCTTTCTTACTGTGCTTCTTCATGAGTTTACCATGTTTCATATCATTTGATGCAAATATTCTATTAACTCTATTTACATCTCTATTATATATAGCATTACCATTATCATCATAATTTATCCAGACAATATCATCATACATACTACCTAATTTCTTAATTTGCTGGTATTCATGTGCTGGTTTTTCAGGACGAATAATTGTATCTTCAAGAGGAATATCATGAATTAGTAAGTCAACGACAGCATCATCTACAATATTCATATTTCTTCTTAGAGTAGCATAGAACTTTCCACCTGGTTCAGATGTATGGTACTGACCAACATAAGATCCTTTGCATTTAATATTACCATCATCAGAAAGCATAATGTAATTATTAACATCTTTTTGATAAACTTTAGTAGCTACAGTTTTTTCTAATTCTAACCTTGTTCTATCTTCCCAAGCTTTAATTTCTCTATCACAAGCTTCTTTATCATGAGGAATAATCAGAATACCATCTGTGTTACTTTGTACTAGTTCACAGTATGGCTCTAAATGTTCAATCAAATCAATCAGAAGTAATTGACCGGTAATGCACATCCAGTTATTGTTGCGTTCATCATACAGTGCTGAGAATTTTGCCTTCATTGCTCCACTTATGGTATTAATAGGCAGCTTCAGTGCTGTAGCCAGCTTATTTGCTCTACTGTATATTTGTTTATTTTCTTCTGTTGGATTTTCTTTAACTATTTTCTTGTACTTAGCTTTTTGAGCTTTGAAATCCATTCTTTTCTTTACTAGACCTGGGAATAAGCCTGGTTTAGCACTTCTAGTACATAAGTCAAAGTTTACCATCATGTTTGGATAGTATGAAGAAACATCAACCATCCACATTTCAGTATCTTTATAGTAGTTTGGTATAGCACCATGTAGACCACCAGTAGCAATGATATGTTCTACGTTAGCAATATCAATAGTCATGTTCTTCTTATAATCTATTTCTTCACAGTCTGTAAAGAAGTCTACACAAGATTTATATTTTTTAATTCTTACTGGAGCTACTGATAAATCTTTTGGATATGGGTGAAGTCCATCATCTCTAGATACTCTTTCTGCTTGTAGGATTTTAGCACAGATATTTTGATTAGTATATACTAATTCTTCTTTTGGCATATTATACTCTTGTAGAATAGCTAACTTACTTTCTATCGTCGGTATAATAATTTCTAATATCATCGAAGTAGCATCTACATCTTGTTTATTGTATTTAAATACTTCTATAATTTCTTCTTTTGTCAAAGGTCTCTTTAAGTCAAATGGTACATCACACTCTTTGATAGAGATACCTAGTGCACCTTCAACTTCTTTTAGAGATGTTCTTACTCCACTTGACATTAAGTCAATAGAGTATAGAGGGAAATTATAGAGGTTATATTCTTTCTTTAAATCTCTAGCTCCAAATTCTTCTTCAATGATTTTATTACTTATTCTCTTTAATCTACGAAATGACTCAACATTATTTTGAAGACTTTCATCAGAAACAATAATCTGTAGAAGAATATCGTCATAGTGGTCATTGTTGTAGCCCATCCACAAGTCATGTTTATATTCTTCAAATGTTTCTCTAAGTCTATTAAAATCATTATGAATATATCTATACTTATTGATTAATACATTCTTAATTGTTACAAACCAATCATATTCATAAACCTCAAAGTCGTATACTAACATATTCTCTCCTTTATCTCAAATTTTCTAAAATCACTTTTACTTAAATACTTAACCATATATTTATCATTAATATGCTTATTTGCATTTTCTATTCTTTCTTCAACTGATACTGGCTCTTCAGTATCATCAAAAAATTTAACACAAATATTTTTAAATTCTTGTCTTCCTTCTGGAGTATTAAGTAAATACATTTGAGATAAAGTTATACAATCTACTTTGAATTTCAATTCTACCTTTAATTTACCAGATAAAGTTTTTGACTTTTCAGAGCAACCTAAAAATATTGATTTATATACTCTATGTGGCTCTAAGAAACCAGTAGGTAAATTATCAAACATTTCTTGAAGTTCTTTTAGCTTTTCAATTGTAGCATTATCTGTCATCATTTTCTCCAAATTCCATACGTTCTAATTTTCTAATTTCACTAATTTTAGGACCATCATCTTTTCGATTATTCCTGCAGTATTTACAAGAGCAGTGAATCTTATTCTTTGAAAATTGGTGAAGATTATCATAATATTCTAATTCATAAAGTTCACCAGCTAATCTCTTTTTTCTAAGTGCTTTAGCAATATTCAATTTTCTTCGTTCTGCTCTATTTCTCATAAGAGTTACCTCACATTTTTAGCAATTTTTTCATAGTCAATATGCAATGCATCTTTTGAATATTCAATGCAATCATAAATTCCATGCTTCTTTAAGTATTCTTCTAGATAGGAACCTTCATCAATATACTTATTTTCTTTAAATCTATATGACAATCCTGAATCAGAAGCAGTATTCTTTATTTCTGCATTAAGTCTAAAATCTTTTAGCATACAACAAGAATAACCTTTAAGCATAGCATCAATTGTAAACTCTACGTCTTCACATTTTGACTCCGGATTGTATCTCAAATCATCAAGTTTTGAGATATTAATAATTGATACTGTTGTAATACCTTTATAAAGAACTAAGCTGCCTTGAATATTCTTCATATTGTCATTATATCTAGGTGAAATAGCAAAATTATCTCCAAGATTTTCTTCAAGTGCTTGTACTAAGTCTACAATATAGCAATCTTTATTATTTTTCTTGATGCTATAAATGTCATCATCCATCATAATAACATTTCTACCTAGTTCTCTACCATACTCTAAAACAGCTTGTCTTTTTAAAGGTAAATTAGGTTTATCAAAATCTAATAAATGTACATGTTCTTCACCATAGTTCTTGATGTATGACTCAGTATCATCAAATTTATAAATGAATACATCCCAGTCTAAATTTGTATTTTTTAACAAATTACAAGTCTTATTATCTGGTCTTTTGTAACTCACTACAATTATCTTACTTTCCATCATTCACCTCGTTGTAATTATCTAAAAATTCAATTACTTCATTTGCAATTTGATAAGGTGTCTTTTCAGAAGTATTAAACTCAAGGTTCAAATTACCAGACTTCTTATACTCATTCCAGTATTTATTAAACATTTCATTATGTGTCTTATAGTGAATCAAAGGTTCATTTGTCATTTTACATCTAACAATCCAGTCTTCTTTATCACAAGTAAGACAAATATATAAAGAATTTTTATAGTCAGCAAATAATTCTTCAGCAGTACCATAATTAATATTTCTATCAAATATCTCATTATAAACCAAGTGACTTATAACACCTCGTACTTTAACCTCATATTTAAACTTAGAAAGACGAGTAATATAATCAGAAAGAACATCTTTTCCAGTTTTATCAACTCCATCTATAAAAATTCTATAAATCATTCTTTTAATCTTCCTTTCAACTAATCTACTACTACAATTTCACCATCTTCTGGCTCAGGTGTATATAATATGATTTCATCTTTATTCACAGATAAGCTAAATCTTTTATCTACTTTCTGTTCAAATAGATCTATATCAAAAGCACCATTGCTGTCAAAGTCAATCCATTGAATTGAAGAATCATACCAATTATCGATAGGTCCTAATTGATCACATCTATCTAATTCGTATTCACCGTAATGAATAAATGTAGCATCATAGAAAAGAGTACAAGTATTATCATCATTTTGTACAACATCATAAGAAGTAATTTCAACATACTCAGAATCATAACACTCAGAAATTATTTCTAGCAATACATCAATTTCTTTAGTTGATAATTTAGTTAAATCATTGTTGAATGTAATTTCATTGTCATTACTGCTTGTAATTGACTTAATTCTATATACTCGTGTTGACATTCAAAGTTGTCCTTTCATCTATAAATAAAATTAGTAAAATTAATTGTTATTCCATGCTCAATGTCTCAGATATCATTCAGTGTACTCAGAATGTACTCTAGTTAATTTTCAGCTACTTTTAATAGTAATATATAACTTGGTGCTCTTGTACATCTAGTGTACACTAGTTAACTTCTAGAATACTTTAGTTTTAAGTTACCACAGTCATATATTTTCAGCCAACCAGCACCCAGCATATTCTGAGTTTCTGTTTTGTTGCTATCAAACTTAGCTCCAAGTAATTTTGAAAGTTTATGCTTTTGAGCTTTTTGTCTACTAAGTACATTATCATCTTTAATATACTTGTAATTAGGACTACTTTGTGATATTACTTCGAATCCATTTCTTAAATACCCACTAGCACTAAATTTACTCAAATCTATGTAAGAAGTAAAAGAGTCATAAGGTTGATGCTTGAGTAACTTAGAGAAACCACCTATTACTTGATAATTTAGCTTTGTACAAAACCTAAGTAGTTCAACTTCATTCTTCTTAAATCTATTTTGTCCAAAGAAAAGTAGTTGTACAAGTTCATCGTTGTAATAAAGACCAATTCTATAAGAAGAAGCAACATAACCTTGAAGATGATTGTTTTCTAAAAACTCTTTAGCTTCTTTTGATGTCACTTCTCTAATTTCACAATTTCTAGCATAAACTCTAGTTTTGTAAATTCCTAGCGCTGAAGAAATTATAGACTTACAAATATTTTTCTTTGATGTCCATTCATACTCGAAAATATGAATTAGTCTAATATCTTTTTCTTGACAAAGTTGAGTTTTATTCAAGTGATAATTCTTATCTTTACCAGTATTTACAGAATGATAATAGTTACCATTAAACTCTATAGCTAATTTCTTCTCTGGTATTAGAAAATCTAATTGCTTTGCTTCACTATCTCTTATTATATCATATCTATTAGTGTAAATATCACCAGAATAAATAGATTTTAACCACTCGTAAATTTCTAACTCATACGAAGAAGATAATTTGTCTTTTTCAAACATTCTATCTAATTCTGAAAATTTAGATAAGTCTAAATCTCCATTTCTAATAAAACTTCTATCGTATTCAAAGATTAAATTAATATTCAAAGAAGTAATTATTTTTTGAATATGTTTAAACTCTAAATTTTTTACCAAAGTACAATCATTTTCAAGTTCAAACTTCTTAATTTTTTCTTCAACTGTTTTCTTAGCTTTTTCTTTGAATTCTGGTGATTGAGAAGCATATTCATAACCAAACCTTTGTAAGCATGTTTGTTTTGATTTTTCTTTAGCCTCTTTAGACTGAAAAGCATTCGCACAACCAAATAGTTCTATATGTCTTTGTCTAATTTTCTCTTTTACTTCTTCAGACTTTGAAGCATTATCAACACCGTACTTATCAAGACAAGTTTGTTTGTACTTAGCTTTTGTTTCTTCAAGCTTATTTGTTTTACTTATCTTAGCATTAACAGCTTTTCTTTGCTCTTCTGTTCTATTTGCATGTCTAAAATAATTAGCACAAGTAGAATTACAAAAATTTCTAAATCCTTGTCTTGTATCAATGAATTTAGTAGGTTTACCACAATATTTACAAGTACCAGAGTCAGGATTGATGTACTTAAGATAGTATTCACTCAATGAATGTTTTTCTTTAATATGCTTGTTTAGAGATACTTGAGACTTTAGCTTTCTACCACATTCTAAGCATTCAAACTCATAAATGTACTCTTCAATATATTTTTGCTTATCTAAATTATGCTCGTTTGAAACATGTTTGTAGAGACCTCGAGTTGTCTCAAAGTCTCTACCACAAATTTTACACTTAACAATCAATTGTTGCCTTTTCTTCAGCTTCAATAGCTTCAACATCTTCTTCATCAAGTAAAGAGATATTCTTCTTCATATTTGACATATAATTGCTGAGCATGTCAAAATATTCTCTTGCAAATTTATCATGTGTCTTAAAGTACTCTATACAAGCAGCTCTACCTCTGAACTTCAAGTACTCAGTATTTTCATCTGTGCTATTTTCTTCATCTACATAATACTCGCCTGTTTCTAGGTTTATAGGTATGTAGGTTTGTAGGTTTGGTCTGTCTATAAATCCAAAATCAATAGCAATGTTTAGATTATCCAGCATGTAGTCCATTCCGGTCTCATTGTCGAATGTAATCTTACCACCACCTCTATCTTTAGGTGAAACTTTACTCTTGACAATTGTATACTTTAGCTGAAAACCAGTAGCATCGTCACCTTTTGCAAGATCATATTTATCATTCTGTACATAAGTAAGTCGACCGAAACGAAGTCTCATATTAGGATAAAATGATACAGCATGGCCGCCCGGTTCAGAATATATTACAGCACCGTTTCTTGCTTTACTTTCTCTAACATGATTAATACAAATCATTGTTGTTTCTTTTTCAGCAATAATAGGGTTTACAATTCTGAAAAACTTACCTAGTGTTTTTGCAATTGATGCTCTCATACCAGAGTCTTTTTCAATACCATTTTCTAAGTCATCAGCTGATACCATAGCTGAAAGTGAGTCAACAACAATCATACCAACATCATCAGATTCTAGTAATAGCTCTCTTATCATTTCAGCAATCTGTTCAGCACTAAAACCATTAGGTCTAATTACTGTAAGTTTTGATGTATCTAGACCAGTCATCTTTACAAAAAATGGTAACTGAGCTCCAAGTGTATTTTCAATATCAACAGCAATACACATTCTGTCAGGATATTCTCTCTGATAGTCAGCCATTACTGCATAAGCCATTAGTGACTTACCTGATGCACTTACTCCTGAAAATGTTACAATCGAATTTAGAGGAATACCTCCATATGTGGGGTATGTAATTCCTAGATTAGAACTCTTTAATCTCTTATACTCAGGTAAAACATCTCCAAGCATTGTAAGATTATTATTCTTATAAGATTTATTAAGTGATTTTGCAATATCTAATACTGATGCCATATTTTTAAATTCCTTTCTTTTGTTAAAATTTACAAATATCTAAATTAACTTTGTCACCAATGTACAAAAATTAAATATATAATGAATAATAATTGTATTTTCAACTCTATCTGTTCTTAAGTAAATAATACCTAAGATTATTCCCATACCCAAAGAACTCAAGAATAGTATTAAACTCTGTGAATGTAGCATAGCAAATAATACAGATGACACAATAACTCCTAGAGTAGAGTTAAATACTTTTATCATATATTCTCTAAATACGAATTCTTCCAGTATAGGTAGCAATATAAATGCTATTGGCTCTGGTATTTTTGAAGGAAGTTGATAAGTATTTAGAAATATTAACACAATACAACTCACTAATACAAAAATTTCTATTTTTGAAAATTGTCTATTCTTACAAATATTTACTACATATTTTGTTTCAGGTTGATAATGTAATTTGAGTGCTAATAAACTTAATAGCATCATACTGAGATAAGTGTAATTAATACTCAAAAATACTACATACAGAAAATAAACAAAATAAATATTTGTAAGTTTATGAATTGTACTAGTCTTCATCATCAAAAATCAGTTGAAGACCTTTCTCTTCAGTGTACTTAATTCCAGCACTAAATTCAGATCCAACTTTACTCTTTAGCTTATCTACATGAATTATTGTACCAGCATACAACTTTTTCTTTTCATCATCACTAAATTCATGTGAGAGATAAATCTCTGGAATAGCCTTCTTGTTGAAGTTTGGAGTAAATCCATAAAATTTATTTCCTTTATATTCATTCTCAGCAAGTTTACCAAAAACAGAGAAAATTTCACCAGTTGAGTTTGAAACTGCTTTTATTAGAATTTCTTCACCTCTGAGTAATGCTTCACACTCTTCATCAGTAAATCTATAATTAGACCACTCTCTATTAAATCTTACTTCTTTTTTACCTTTAAATTTTCCTACATACTTTTCTTTTTGCACGAATGCCATATTTCTAACCTTCCCTTACGAATTCATATTTTCCAGTATACCTATTAAGTCTTATAGGTGCTCCAAAGTATTTCTTAGTTCTTTGACTATACATCTTTGGAATGTACATAGTAGCTCCAGCATCGAATGCTTTGAGTTGCTTCTCAGTAAAAGTAACACCACAGAATGAAGGTGGTGCTAAATGAATATTCTTATGCCAGTTAAAACCATAGTACTTAAAGTTCATATACTCTTGAAGTGCTAGGTTACCAAGACGTCTGTAAGTACTTCCATCTTTACCTACACAAGTAGCAACTACATTCTCACCTCTAAGCAGTGCTTCACATTCTTCGTCAGTAAATCTATAACCAGCATAAACTCTATTGAAAGTTATCTTTTTACCTTTATATATACCTGTATAGAAGTTTTCTTCTACATCAATAGGCTCTTGACTTATGTCATTCATCTTATAAACAATTTCATTTATAACTGCAGATGAATTTGAAAAGTCATCTTCTAATTCTGGACCTATAAAATTTGAACCACTCTTGAAGTATACACATACATGTAATTTCTTAGTATTTCTATCTTCAATGAATACTACATATTTGATATTTGGGTTGCCACTAATTTCAGGCCAAAGTCTTGCAAAAATTTGAGAACACTCATGAATATTCTCTTTTCTACTTGCAGATATTTTGTAAAATTCATCATCTACAGTATTTACTCTAATAAATTCTGACATTTAGTTCTCCTTTGTAAATTCACCAGTATTGTAATTTATCTTAAAACCATTTGCACAATTTAGAACTTCCACTCTCTCATTAATTGACTTATCCTCTGAAAGCATATTGACAATGACTTTTCTAGGAATCAATTCGTCATTTGTATAAATGCAGTCTACACTATAATATATATAACTATTCTTATGAGAACTTAGATATTTTCTAGCTTTGTTCTCACAGTAAGCCATTCCACCTTGATTATTTCTCAATCCTACATTCTGACATCTAGTACCAGTTATAAGATTTTTCTCAGTAGGTTCACCACCTAAACTATCAGCTAAGAGATGGGACCTATTCCAAAAATATCCTTTGTAATCTTTGATACTGCTAATTGTAGATGGAATTACAACTTTTGAATTATGACCCCAACCAACCGGATCAACTTTAATAGGTTCTCTCTTTTCTAACTTTTCTTTTTCAAAAATTTCAGATGTAATCTTAGCATGTACACTTAAAGGCTTATTCTTCTCTTCATCATACTTATAAGTAATACCATCAGTCTTTGAAGTAATTTCAGCAGGACCAAGAACTCTATAATATTCAGGTGCATTTTCTAAAGAAGTACTCTCAACTTTAGTATGATTTTCTGTCTTCTTAGTTTCCATCTTCTTCTCAATAGTATTTGAACCTACTTGGTACACAACTACAAGTAGAAGAACGATTATTAAAGAAAATATAGATGTTGAATTTCTTTTTCTATTTTTCAATGATTTGTCTCTCTTTCTATTTTTAACTCATAATGTTCTCAACTATATTATATCATACTCACATCAAAAAGTATATACCTCTGAAAAATAAAATCATACTTATCATGAGACAATAAATTCCAAGTAGTGGTATTTTTTTCTTATCAGTATAGAACACATAGAAAATAATAGGAATAATAATTCCAAAAAACATCTTAAATTCTATCATGTAGATAATTGTCAAAACTAAAAATATATCATCTACAATATTATCATCTATGAAGAATATACCTAAAAATAAAATTATATAAAAATGTGAAGTATTCAAACATAAAAAATAAACAAGAAGAAGAAAAGTTACTTTAGCCAAAATCTCATTTACATTTTTATACTTAATATCTTGATAACTCAAACTCAAACAAAGAACTAGTAATATCAACATTAACATAAAGAAAATCTCCTTTTCAATGTCATCTATTATAGATAAATATGACTTCTTGAAATTTTTGCTTCTAGAACAGCGTATATTCCTATATATTATACTGTATATCTTCTATATATCTATCTATATTAATATATATAATCTAATATCAGTATCTAATACTGTACTCTAGTATAGATTTTTTATTACACGACCTATATTACTTATAGGGACAGAAAAAATAATTTGATACTTTTTAGTGATTTTTATGACTTTGAGTAAGAAGAATGTTCTACCATGCAGCAAAAAAAATGATTATGACAAGAAAAATATTTACCAGCATATTTATTTAGTCACTACTTACTTTTCTTTGAGACGTTAGAACAACTTAATTTATCTTGTCTCTAAAAGTAATATAGGATTGATTGTAAAAATTACTGATACTAGATAGATATATAGATAAGATATTATAAGAATATATATACTATATAATATATACTATCAGTATGCTAGAAGACAGAATTTGTATTTTTAGAGTATTATATTTCTTTAGTCTCTAAAAGTAATATAGGACATGTCATTAAATTACAGTATTAGAATATAGAGTATATATTATATATATATTATATATTATATTGTATAATATATAAGAATATAGAGGTATACTACTTACAGATAACAAGATAGATACAGATACTATACTCTATACTAGAATACTATATACTAGACATAGATACTTATATAGAATACTTATAAAGAATACTATAAGATATACTGATATAGATTCTTTATATACTAAACTTATACTCTATTCAAGAAGTCATATTTATCTATAATAGAACTCAAAATCATGAATCATTCAAAATTCTCTATTACAGTTTTATATAATATAACTAAATTTAGATATTAAACTTATTATGTGAACATTAAAAAGTATAAAGATATACTACACTGATGGAGAGGAATTAGTCTATGAAGAATATTATAACAAAATGAGAATCAAATTAGAAAAAGCTGGACTAGATTTAGATACTTGTAAGAACTATCAAAAGCAAATCAGAAAAGTTGCAAAAATTCAAGAGCATACTGCAAATCAACGAAAAGATTTTAATCATAAACTTTCTAAGTATTTAGTTGAAAGATACGATTTATTAGCATTTGAAGACTTGAATATTAAAAGTATGTTGAAAAATCATAAACTAGCATATTCAATTACTGATGTAAGTTGGAGTCAATTACTTAGTTTCATAGAATACAAATGTAAGTGGTATGATAAAATATTCATACAAGTACCTAGAAATTTTGCAAGTTCAAAAATATGCTCTAAATGTGGTTGCTATCATGCTGACATTGTAAACTCTCTAGCTGTTAGAGAATGGACTTGTCCAGATTGTGGAACTCATCATGATAGAGATATTAATGCTACTACAAATGTATTGACTAAGGCTTTAGAAATACTATAAGTTTTGAATATATCTTAAGTAAAAATATTCGGGAAAGATAGCACCCTAGTAAATAGGTTGGAGATGGTATTCTAGATATAATTGGATAGAGTAACCTAACTGTTCCTAAAAAGAATATGCTTAGCTTTTAGCTGAGTCATAGCTATCATCTATAATAGAAAGAGTTTTTAGTTAATAGTTTATTTCTGAAATTAGATATGATATAATATATTTTGTAGAAGTAATCTTCTATATACTTTTAAGTTTGAAAGGAAATTTTAATTATGACTAAGTTAACAAAGGGAGAAGTAAAGTTCATTAAATCTTGCTATAAGTTTTTTATCATAGAGTGTTTTGATATATGCAATTGCGACATGCGTGATTATTATAACATTGATGAGCTTATATACCAGATGAATGATATGGAGAACTTTGATTTAGATGATTATAGATATCATGCTAGATTTGGTAACTACATAGGTGAAGTTCTTTCTTACTGTTCTAGAATGAAGCATAGCTTTAAGGACGAGATGAAAGATAAGATTTTTGATAAGATGAGAGAATATTTAATAAAATCTTTAAAATCAAGTGGTGTTACATATGATGAATTTCGTAAATGCATTGATAACTCACCTGGTGAAATTAAGAAAAAAGAATTTCTAAAAGAGTTTGGTGATTTTCCTATTTTTTAGTTAGAAGGAGATATAGTAAATTGCAGAATCTCAAAGATTTAAATTCATTTAAGAAAATGAATGAAAATAATACTTTTGGTAAGTATAGTCTTTTTATTAATGATACTGAAGTCGGTAACAGTGATTTTAATACTTATACTAAGGTTGTAAATGATAGAAAGAAGAAGTATGCTAATGAACCTTGGGCTGGTTTGCTTAGGCCAACTGATTTTAATAAGTATATCTTAGCTTTTGCTTTGTATATTTTCAATCAGCATAAGCCTAATGACTCGTTCTATGTTCATGCTAAGAAACTTAGAGCTACTACAGGTATGTGCATAAGAGATTTTAATCGTCATATGACAAGATTTATTGATGATGGTCTTGTTATCTTTGATAAAAAAGCTTGGGCTGGTAAGCATGAAATTAAAATTAGAGAAGATGGGCTCTTCATAGGTTTAAGAAATTTCTATTATATGACTGATGAACTTATTAGATTTGTCAATGCTTATGAAGATGTTTTTAAACTTGAATTTGATATGAGCGCTGATGGTCTTCCTAATCTTAAAGCATACTCAAAAGACAAGAGTAGCATTCAAGCTATGAAGAAACTTTTAATCAATGACTTAAAAACTTATCATGGTGCTAAGCCTAAGAAGAAGTCAAGTATTACACAGGACGAGAAGGATCTTTTTGATTCACCTGAAGTTCAAGAAGTAGTTGAAGAAAATAAAAAGCATGATGGTAGTAATCTCAACTACTTTATTGAGAGTGATAATCTTAGAATTACTAGTGCTCTATGCAATACTAAAAAAGGTGAGAATAGAGAAGAGTATCTAAAAGAATTCTTTGAAACTAACAAAGATGGAAAGTTAAGATGCTATGAATTTGACAGAACAAGCTCGATTTATACTTTAGAATATGACTTAAATCATGAAGTAAAAGAAGCTAGTAATTTTGACTTTTATCAATTCTTAGAATTCAGCGTACTTCAGAAAATTAAAAATGAAAACCTAGATTTAGATATCGAAGATTTTGATAAATTTAAAAATGCTAAATTTAGTTATGGTGAACTTAGAAATGCTTTCAAAACTTTGCCAATGCCTTTATTTATGCGAGGTGACACGGTAGCTTATACTTCTACTAAATTGACAATTATTGAAGAAAGAATACAAGCTGTTCTTGAAAAGAATAAAGATAAATACATTAGTAGTTGTAGTAAGAAGGTTCAGAACAATGTAAACTTCCATAATCAATCTAGCAAGTATACTGTTAATGACCATGACTATGTTCTATATACTGCTGCATCTCAAATTCTTGATAGTTATGGACTAGCGCATACTAGTAAAAATTTCAAGTTCTTACTTTCATCAACTTATTATTCAATTAAACATAATTTAGGTCATGATAAGAGAAAGAAACATATTTTCTTCTTTGAGTCTTTAGTTATGAGCTTTACAAAGTACTACTTACATCAGAATGGTGTTGACAGAGTTGACTTGCTTTATGATGCAATGTTTGTAGCAGATGATGTACCTAGAGCTTTAATTACTAAATGCATGAACGATGCTATTTTAAGAGTCAAAGAACTTATCAACAACTACATGAATGATAATTATAAAAATAAGAAGAAAAAACCTAAAGAGTTTAAACTTCAAAAATTAGAAGAAGATAAACTAGTTTTAGAGTATAAGGAATTTATAAAAGATAAAGAAATTATAAAGAAAGATGTTCTAGAATTTGATGATTATATTTATGATACTTACTTTAAGGTTCATAATTCAAGTGTAGGTAGCTACGAAGAAAAAGTAAAGTCAACTTTAACTTCTTTGGGTTATGATGTTGCTTAGATAAGATGCCTATTTAAATGTACTCTAGACGAAAAAAGACATTTAGCTATATATTACTATTAAAAACAACTCAAAATGTCTCTAGTGTACACTGAGTGACTTCTAGATATATCTGAGTCAAAGACTATAACTAAATTTAATTTGAAAGGTACTTAACATGACAAACTACGATGAAATGTACAAATGCTGGAATAGATACATTAATAAAGTTAGGAGTTAAGTCTATGATTTCTTAAATGATATTCCTTACAGTGAACTTACAGTTGCTCTTTCAAAAGAGCTAGGTGTTAGTAATTTGCATATCGATTATTCTATCAAAGAAGTAAGTGATAGAATTAGTATGTTTGAATATACTATAAAATATGAGTCAAATGATCTAGCAGCTGATTCAAAATTATTGAGTACTATTTATAGAGAATATAAGTTAGCGTCCTTTGGACATGAGACTGTTGATGCTTACATGTCAAATGGTGAGATATTTTCTACAAAAGCATTCTTAGACAATTTTGAAGATTTTGATACAAATCAAAAATTAAGGTTTCAATTAGTAGTTGGTTTACATGCTTCGTATACACATACTGATGGTGGTACTAATGGTTGTGGTTTTGGTTATGCTACGTATGATAATGAAAATGGCTGGAATGTCAATTTTTCTAAAAATAATGAGAGGTACTAACTTTGAAACAAGCTATTTGGAAAGAAAGAAAAAAGTTATGGTGTGCTCTACCATTTACTTTCACAGTCTACTCTCTGTTTAATGACAAGTTCTGCATTCAATCAGGTTTAATAAGACAGCAATTCGATGATATTAAACTCTATAGAATAATTGATGTAATGTTGTGTCAAAATATTTTACAAAAATTATTTGGACTTTGGACAATTAAATGCTACAGTTCTGACGCAACTGCTGGAGAATTCAAAATTAAGAATATCTATCAAGGTCAAGAATTAAGAGAAATGCTTGAAGAAAAGATCGAAATCTCCAGAAAAGAAAACAACGTCTATGCTAGAGAATTCTATGATATTAAGTAAGTTAAGACATTAAAACCATGAGTAAGAGACAACATAAAAAGAGCTATTCAAGAAGTTGCAAGAAAAGTCAAAGCTGCTGAGAAGTATCAAAAGATCTTAGATAAAGCTCACTCTACTCATAGAAGTAAAGAAACTAGAAAATCACACAAAAGAAGATATAACTACAAGACATGTGATTTAGAATATTAGAGGAGGTGCATTACTTGATAGAAGTCTGTTGTATACTAATTTTTTGTATTTTAATAATTACTACTTTAATACTTTTACTTGTTTTCAAACCTTATTCATTTTTTAGTATTGATGAAAAATATTTATATTCTATAAAGACAGTAAAAATTAAGTATACTTTTGATAAAATGAAAATGCTTGATTTTATGAGAAATTATCCAAAGTGTGAAATTCATTTTAGAAACTATAAAAATAAACAAGAATACTTTGAAACTCTAAAAGAATATATCATTACTCAAGATAAAGAGAAGGTTGTACAAATATACAAAGACATTCTATTTGATAAAGTACTGAAAAATTCAAATATTCCTAAGCTACCTAAACTTTGTGTCTTGTATGAAAAGAGAAAATTAGTTAAAGAATTCAAACAAACAACTCTTCAAGCAAATGTAAATAATACTATGAACTTAGATATATTTAAAATGAATTCTGAAGAAACTGCTAAAGATAAAACTAAGAAGAAATTAATTCTCAAAGCATTATCAAAGCAATTAAATGTGAAAGTAACAAATAAAGATAAGAAGAAATTTTCTACATTCTCTTATTTTGAAATACTGGAGCACAATGTGAAATTAGCATTATGTAGAAAATACTTAGAAATATACTAAAAAGGAAATTACTATATGTTTATACTTATATATTTCTTAGTAGTAAGTCTCTCTCAAGCTATTTTAAACTTGACTACTCAAGCAAATAGTAATTCTCCAGAGGCTTACGAATTTGGAAAGAAAGATAGTATTATTCTGGGAGTTGTATTTATTGTAGGAATAATACTTCAAATAACTCAATCATTTTTTGATGAAATTTTCTGGTACATATGTGCTGGATATTTTGCTATTTCAATCGCTGTAGTTTTAATTACACTACAATCAAGAAAAGAGCAAATCTTAAAAAGAAAAGAAGATATGCAAACTGTCTATGATATATTAAAACCTATTATAGATAAGAAAGAACAAGGTTTTGATCCAACCAACCCAGGATTTTCTGTTAAGTACAAAGGTGCTAAAATAAAAGAAGTTGAAATACCCCTAAACCCTGCTACAGGTAATAATAAAAATGAAGAAGCAACAATAACAAATTGTATCAATGTATTTAATAAATTTTTAAATTATTACAGATGGCAATGTGAGTCTGACTACACTGATAGAGTATATAGGTTCATAGGTAAAAAACTACCACCTACAAAAGCTACTTACATGGGCTCTTGGTTACGTCCCGTTCAGGTCATACCGCTAGGGTTAGCTAATAGTGAGCAGGAAGTAGCTTGGATAATTGACGACAGAAATAAAAACAATGTCGGTGAGTCTTGTTATGAAGACAACGGACAGAAACCAGGTTTATACGAATTACAGACAGCCCCCCACTCGCTGATCTGGGGGAAAACTGGGAGTGGAAAGGCGATATACGTTAATCAAGAAATAGATGAGTAAAATGAAGTGTAATATTTGTGAGAAAGAATATACAACCTACAAGGGCTTTTGCTCTCATGTAACAAATCATCATCAAATCTTAGTTAAAGAATACTATGATAATTATGTAAAAGAAGAAAATGAAGAAATTTGTGATATTTGTGGAAATACACTGAAATTCATAAATGCTGAGGTTGGATATTCAAAAGATTGTACTCATGAAAGATTTAGATGTAAAGTTTGTGGAAAAGAACTTGAAACACACGATAAGTATGTACAGCATATAGTACAAAAACACAGAATAACTCCAAAAGATTACTATGACAAGTATATTGATACAAATGCTAAAAAGACTTGTGATATTTGTGGTTTAGAATTAAAGTTCATTAATCTTTCTAAAGGATATTCTGATTCATGCACACATCAAAATTTTAAATGTGAGATTTGTGGTCGAGATCATCTTAAAACTAGCAAAGCATTGCTAATGCATCTGGTCAGAGATACGCTTTAAAGATATTATTGAATGAATAAGAAAATAATACTTATCTTACTTTCAATTATTTCATTTATTACATTACGTAAAGCTTCAGTAATATTGAGAAATGAAATGATTGAGTCAGGTAACGAAATTCAAGCTCCATTTTACTTTTCAGTGATGATACTACTATTTTATATTGTGCTTTTAATATTTTCGTGTGCTTATTCTAAAATAGTAAGTAGAACTATGATATGTACTCTAATGACTTTACAAATTTTGAGTATTACTATTGAAATATTTCTAATTAAATCAGAATTTGAACTTTTAAATAATGTTATAGCACTATATATTCTGGCAATCATCTGCTATATTTTACATGTAATATTTATATTTGTACAATTTAAAGAGAGGAATGGACATGAAGAAAAATCAACAAGTAATGCTAACATGTAGTGGTGTAATGCTTGTACTACAATCAATTGCTTATTATCTAGTCTGGAATGCTGGATACAGTCTAATATTTACAAGAAGAATGTTTCTAATAGTTTTACTAACTTTAGCTTACTTACTTCTTACTGTACGTAGAATTGATTCAAAAGATAGTGAAAGCATGACTGGTTTTTGTATAGCTTATATAGTAGCACTATTTACTCTATTTCCACTTATAGGCACTTTAATTGTTTTGAATTATTTGCTCATATTAATTGAATTAGCTGTTATAATTCTTGCAATTGATGTAGCTATTTTAGATAGAAGAGAAGGCAATGATAGCAAAAAATATAATTGAAGGAAGTTTATACATCTCAAATCATAGAGAGATGTTGATAAACATTTTAAAAGATTTAAAAATACCAATTGAAGAGTCTGAGCAGCATACTGAGTTATACTTCTTAGACTCTTTTAAATCTTGTGCTTATTTACAGATAATTGATAAACAAATTACAACTTACTTTGTTGGTGAAAGATATAAAGGTAAGAAGTATAATATTTTAAAAATAACAGGAAATACTTGCTTTCTACAAATACTTTCAAAAAATGAATTAATTAATCAGATAGTAGAAGATCAAAAGATAACTGAAAAAGAATACTTACCACTACCATTTGTACAAAGAATAGTATTTATCAATCCTGAATATGATAGCAATAAGTACAAAGCATTTGTATTTAATAAAATGACATTTGATGAAAAGATGTTCAGAAAAGCGGATTGGTCAATAGGTACAAACATGTATTCATTGGATAATACTTATAGACTACATGGTACTACTATTCTTAAAAATATGTTAAATGATATAATGTAGGAGAAAAATAATGAATATATACAAAATCAGATTTGGCTATGAAGAGTACAAGTATACATCTGATGACAAATGTCTATATCGTGAAGTAGATGATGATGTTTTTAATGCAAATGAAGATGAAGAAACAAGACAAACAGTATTTGAAATAGATGGTAAATTAGTAAGATGCTCTAGTATCTTTATGTATTCAGAGCAGTATAATAATTTTCTTAAGAGATTTGGTGACAGATCAGATGAGCTTAAAGTAATCTATGAAAAGTTTTTAAAACTCTTGAGAACTTCTATTCAAGATGAACGTAGAGATAAAGGCTACATTACAAATCTTAAAGACTTTGAAGATCTTGAGCCTGAAGATTATTATGGTCTGCTTGAAAAATATTTTACTGAAAATACTAGAAAGTATATCGATTCTAAAATTGTTTTTGGCTACCTTGGTCATGAAGATAGAACAAGAGAGTCAGATCAAGCAATTTGTGAATTCTTAGAAGAAAATCCAGATCTAATTAATGTTGTTAATAGTGAATTCTTAACACATAGTGCTGGACGACATTACATGGATAATTATCAAGGTCCTGAAAAATTGAAAGAATATCTAAAAAGATTATAGATAATTAAAGAAAGGAAGTTTGAATGCATTATAAAATTTTTTTAGAAGATAAATCATTTTTTATAGTAGATGAGTCTTTTAATTTATCTCTATATAACGACTCTTCTGGTGATATTAGTAAATCATCTTGTGAAATTAGTAAATATCAGAATGATTGTAGAAAAGTTAAAGTAGATGGTAAACTCTATTCTTTTGCAGTTTCAAAGTTTAATAGAACTGATGAACCTCTAAATACTAGACTTAAAAAAGCAATTGACATAGATTATGAAGACAGCTTACTAAAGCCAGATGGTGGTAAAAATAAAATATTAGACTTACATCGAGGCTTTGGTCAGATGTATAAAATCACTTATGAAAATGGTTCTTCAAATGCTGTGAGCTATAATCATATTTTGCACTTAGTAGATGAAAATAATAATGAGAAAGATATTATTTTAGAAACTTATCTAGATTATAAAAATAAAGATAAGTACTATATGTTAGATACTAAAGGTAATAAAATAAAATTCACAGTAGAAAAAGAAAAAGAAGATAATTATTATGGCTTTCTACTAGAAGAACCTCTATATCAAACTGGAACAGATGTATTATTCCATAACTCAGGAAAATCTGTACTCCAAGCAGGTATAGTAGCTCATGTAAATAAATTCTACAACGACTTTCAAATGGTAGCAGTAGACTTAAAACAAGTAGAATGGTCTAATGCTGTAGGAACTCTAGGATTTAAAGCGGTAGCAGTAGATGTAGCAACAGCTTCAGCATTCTCAGTTCAATTTAAAGATATTATGAAGGCTAGATTTAAAATGATGAGAGAGCATAAAGTAAATAATATCTTTAAACTACCTAAAAATCTACAAGTAGACTATTATGAATTCCAAGGTCAGAAAGTACAATTTGATGAAATATATGAAGTATGGCAAGATATAGATTGGTCAAAAATAAGAGACAGAGATAAAAGTAACTATGAAGATAATTATCCATCAGGTAGACTACCTTGTATCATGACTATAGAAGATATTTATAATAAGTATGATACTCTAAGAAATCCGTCTGTACAACCAAGAAGAAATTACAATCCATACTTCAATAAATCAGACATTAAGAAAACTACAGGTACTTACCACCCTAAAGCTCTTATCATGATGGTAGATGAAGCTAAAGAACTTATGACTGACTCTAACTATGCTCTAGTAGAACCGATGAAAGATGCTTTCGGTTCTATCCTTAGATTAGGTAGAGCTGCAGCAGTTCATCTAGTTATTGCAGCTCAGCTGTTAACTGGAGATGTAGTAAACAGAGACATGATGAATAATATAGGGCTTAAAACTGTACTCGGAGTAATCAGTCCAGATGTAAGTACACATATGTTTGACAAAGACATAAGTAACAGATCTAAGCCAAAAATTAAAGGCCGAGGCCAATATCAAATTGTGGGATCCGAGGTGGTAGAATATCAATCATACTTTACTAAAGAGATTGACCTCTGGCGCTTTGATCCAGACAATTATGCTAGTATAGAGAGTAAGATTTATAACGAGCAGCTTGAGAGAGATGGTGAGAAGCCAGATTTAAGTGGATTTATATTAGATACTACTGGACCGGACAAAGATGAAAATTCTGTCGACGAAGTTGATACTTCTTCTGATGATATTAAAGAAGAAGTTAATGAAGAAGATTTTGATTGGGATAATGCATTTTTAGATGAAGAACTCAGTAATACTTTAGCATTTAATGACTCTGGTGAGATGACTAATATTCCTGAAAAGGAAGTTATCATTGAAAGTAAGCCTAAAACAAAGACAGTAAAACTTAAACTTTAATATTTTACAATATCTCCTACTTATGATATAATTATTAATATCTTTGTAGGAGAATATTTTTTATTATGGAAAATCAAATTTTCAAATGCTCTATTTGTGGTAAAGAATATGAAGTTAATTATGGTTCATTTAGTAAACATCTAAAAACCTATAATCTCACGCAAAAAGAGTATTATGATAAATACTTGAAAAAAGATGAAGAAGACATTTGTAAGAATTGTGGAAAGCCTACTAAATTTTTAAGTCTTCTTTTAGGGTATAGAGATTTTTGTGATGTATAGAGAGGAGTACGAATAGTGAGATATTCACAAATAAGAAAATTAGACATTAGTGATGGTCCTGGTTGTAGAGTTGGTTTCTATACTCAGGGTTGTCATTTTCAATGTAAAGGTTGTTTTAACTCTGATACTTGGGACTTTTCAGGTGGTAAGCAATACACTGATGAAATTAAAAATACAATATTAGAGTATTGCTCACCTTTTTATATTAAAGGTTTATCTATTCTGGGTGGAGAACCACTATCTTCAGAAAATAAAGATGAAATACTTAATCTTGTTAAATCATTTAAAGAAAAATACAAAGACAAGACAATTTGGGTATGGTCAGGATATGAGTATGAAAACTTAGATGACTGGCAATTAGAGATATTAAAATATTGTGATGTACTAGTTTGTGGACAATTTGTTGAAGAAGAAAAAGATTTGACAAGAAAGTATGCTGGTAGTAAAAATCAAAGAGTAGTTGACTTGAAAACTGGTAGCATTATAAAAGATTGAACGAGTGTACAAATATGATATTTGTTTGATTGAACAAAAGAACAATTATTAGTTTATTTAAAAATACAAAAAGGATGATAATATGGGTAGAATAATTTATAGATGTACAGATCGTAGTGCTTGTGGTTCAGGTATACTTGATGGAACTCTTTATGCTATTAATGAATATGCTATTGGATACTATGATGATGGTCAAGGAAATAGAAAAAAGTATTTGTACCTTATCACTTAGTTAATCAAGACTTTGATATCGATGATATGGACTATTCTGGTGAAATTATACTTAATAGAGAATATACTACTTTAATTGACTTTGAAAAGTACTTTGATTACTTTAGACCTATTTGTGACTTAGAAGAGTATGAACCAATTAAATATAAAGATCTCATAAAATATAATGATGAAGATTACGTTTGCTTGCATTTGAGTGGTGACGATACTGAGTATTACTTCAAGAAAATAGGATCTAAGTATTCTATACTAGAAGTACTCTGTGATACTAAAAACAGAATATCATATAATATTAATCTGGACGATGAAGATGATATTGAAGACATACTGGAGTTATTAAAACCAATTGCTGAAGAAAATTTCACAGAATTAGATGATTATGACATTTTTAAATATGATGAAGAAGATAGAGAAGAAATATTTGCTATTGCAAAGAAGCAAATGCAATTCTTAGAAAAAGTCTTAGAGCTATCTCATGAAAGACATAAATTAGATAACAGCATCGAATATGCTATTTCAAACCTAGAAAGTAAGTACTAAAAAGATTTTTAAAGTATGTAAGTAGGTGAGTAAGTTGAACAAATGGCATGAATACTTCATGAAGATTGCAGAAAATACTGCAGAATTAAGTAGAGATCCAAGAACAAAAGTAGGAGCCGTTTTAGTTAAAGATAAGAAGATACTTTCTACTGGATATAATGGACCTCCTAGAAATTTCTATGATGATCTTGTACCATTTAATAATTTTGAATATGACTCAGAATTAAGTAAACAAAAGAACTCCTATATGATTCATGCAGAAGTGAATGCTATTTTGAATTATGAAGGATTTTTACCTAACTTGAAAGATAGTACTTTGTATGTAACAGTTTCTCCTTGTCATGAATGTGCTAAGTTCTTAAGTCAAGTAGGAATTAAGAAAATTATATATTTAGAAGATTACCACAAATCTGATACTTGCAATTTTGCAAAACAGATTTTAAAAGTTTGTGGTGTAGAGTTAATAAAGTACAATAAATTGTAGAAGGAGACAAATTGATTAAGAAAACTTTGTATTATTTAACAATTTGTATTTTACTAAGTGTTGTAATCTTTTGTGGATATACAATTCATAAAGAATTTTCAAGATACTGGAAGGACTACAATGCTAGTTTAAATACAAATAAAACAGTGGATAGAGAAGGTAAAACAGTTAATTGGGATAAATTACCAGACTCAGTAATTGGTTGGATATACTGTAAAGATTCCGTTTTAGATTATCCTTTAGTTCAGTCTAAAGATAATAAAGAATATTTACATACAGATTATAATGGTAAATATCAAGTAAGTGGTACTATCTTTGCTGATAAAAATATTGAAAATCCATTTTTAGATAAGTATACTTTATTTTATGGTCATCATATGCATAATGGAACTGTCTTTCATGATTTAAAAAATTATGAAGATGACACATACTATAAAAATCATAAGACTATTTACTTTTATACTAGAGAACAAAATTATAAAGCAACTGTTGTAGCTATAAACACAATTCATGCTGAAGACAAGATTATCTATGGTCTACCTAAGACATCTGAATTCGATTTAGATGAATTTTGTAATTATGTACAAAATAACTTTAAAACTTTTGAAGAATTTGATTCTAGAGACAAATTTGTAGTTTTAAGTACATGTGCATATTCATTTAAAGATGCTCGTACAGTGGTAGTTTGTAAAATAGAGCCAATTAATCAAGATATAAAAACAATTGAAAAAGATAAACCTGTTAGAAAATCAAAGTTTAAAGTATTTATAGAGATGTGTAAAAACTTGATTAAAGCAAATTTAGAAGGAAAAGGAGAAGAATAAATTTTGCTAGTAGACAATGTAAAGATATATGGTTTAGAAAATGCTATTAGAGTTGCTAAATTTCCAATGGCTGCTGATACTTCAAAATTAAATTGTGAGAAGAACAAAGTTACTGACAAACTAGCATCTTGTGCTCCAGGTACTGCACATAATAATTTTCTAAATGGAATTATTGTACAATTTGACTTGACATTCACAAACAAAGCTTGGATTGAGGCTGAAAGATATCATTGGCTTGAAATTCAAAGTAGTCAGAGCACAATGCACAGAATTACCAAATTTAATTTAGACGAGAGTTATGTAAAGTACGTAGATAAGAGAAGTATTAGCATAATCAAAGAATTAGTAGAAGAATACAATAGTCTAGATGATAAGACTTCTGAAGAGGCTAAAGAGTTATATTTAAAAATTATATATTCAAACCCTATTGGTATGTTATTGACTGCAGGTATGACTACTAATTATTTGCAACTAAAGACAATTTATGCTCAAAGAAAAAATCATAGACTACCAGAGTGGAGAGAATTTTGTAAGTGGATTGAAACTCTACCAGAAAGCAACTGGATAACAGGAAGTGAGGCTTAAGATGATAGAATATTTAGAACAGATTAGAGAACTTAGAACAAGTGATTATACTAGAGATGACTTAGATAAAATTGCAGATGACATGGAAGATATTCTGGGACCTGCAACTATGTGGGAAACAGTAAGACTTGGTTTTGAGAGTAGCGAATTATTAGAAAATTTAGAGTATATTGCTAGAGAGCATGATCTATAGAGGTTTTTATCTTGCGTAAATGTAATTATCCATACTGTAGAGAAAGAATTGAAGACAAATATAGATTTTGTTATAAGCATAGAAATACTCCATATTATGATATTTGTAAAATTCATGGAAAACAAATATTCATAGCTGGAGTTTGTCAGAAGTGCAAATCTCTACATTATGGAATTTATCGAATTTATTTTAGAGATGGTAAGTATTATCATAATAGAAATAAGAAACCTCTCTCAAAAGATACTTGGTTAAAACCTTGGTTGAGAATACTAGCAAACAAAAACAAGTCTTATCACAAAAGAAGAGAAGAAAAGGAAGTAACATCGTCTCCAGGTGTCTATGGTATTTTTCACAATAAGAAATGTTTGTACATTGGTCAAAGTGTAAATGTTCAAAGAAGAAAGAATGAGCACTTTAGAGATATTGAAATTGCTAATAAGCATTTGAAAAGACTTAAAAAGAAAAGTAAGTACAAAAGTCTCAGTAAACTACTTAAAAGAACAAATGCAAAAGTAAGTTGGAAGTATTACAAAATTGCAAATAATTATTCTGTTGACGATTTGACATTTAAACAATTAGTCAGAATTAAGCAAAAAGACTGGAATTCTTTGACTAAGTATCAGAGACAAACACTTCTTAGTTACTTTGAACAATTAATGATGGACATTCATAAGCCAACATTGAATATTATCAAAGCTAGAAATTCTAAGTTTTAAAGGATGTGAACAATTGAAGAAAATTAGTTTAGTATGTAGTAAAAGCATAAAGAAAATTCTTTTAATAGAGCTAGTAATATTTCTAATGCTCTCTTCATTTATTTGTGTGCAGGCAAAAGAAATACCAAAGCCTATAACTAAGACGGATTTTATTAAAGTAAGCACAAAATCTATAAATTTAGATAAGAGTGTTACAGATACTAAATTAGTTGTAGACACTGAGCTTGAGAGACAAAGAAAAGAAGCTGAAGAAAAAGAAAAACTTGCTAAAAAATTAGAAGAAGAAAAGAAAAAGAAAGTAGAAATAATTGAAACTTCATATTCTGGTAGTAAACTTACAAAATCAAAAGGGATAATTCAAGGTCCATCTGGAAAAGAGACGTATTATAACTTAAATATGAGCGGTGTTGTTTCAATTATGAGAAGAAAAGGATTTAGTGAAGCAGAGTATCCATATAATGTGAGAGCTGATGGTGTAAAATGCTTAGGACCTTACGTAATGGTTGCTGCACACTTAGGTAATAGACCTAGAGGTTCAAAAGTACAAACAAGCTTAGGTACAGGTCTTGTATGTGATACTGGTGGCTTTGCTGCAGGCAATCCATCACAAATAGATATAGCTACATCTTGGTAGGAGGTAATCATGGGACATAGTATAGATTATAGATTTCTAGAAGCTGATACAAAAGAATCAGCTCTGAAAGAAGGATATTCTGAAGCTTGCGTATATGCTCTTGATAATGGAGATATACATGAAGGCTCTACTTCTTATCATGGAAATTTCAAGTATTACGACAAAGTATTTGATAATGAAGATGATGCCTTAGAGTTTTTTGATAATTTAGGTCCATATCAAGACGGTATCGTTCAAGTTAAAGAGGCTTCTAATAGTTCAAGAAAGAGATACAATGAAACTGAATGGAAGTATCGTCAGAAGCAACTTGACTTGGTTGAAAAATGTAGAGAAAATTTTAAGAAAAGAACTTCTAAAACAGTTGGTTGTAAAAACTGTGGAACTAGATTAACAAAAGAAGAAGCTTACAAAAATAGACTATTCTGTCCAAATTGTAGAAATTGGATGGTAAGTGACAGTGTTAAGAATAGATACAAAAAGTATGCTAAACAAATAGAATTAGCAAAAGAGAGACTCAGCAAAGATCAAGCTCAAAATGGAAAGTTAAGATACTTTGCTAAGTTTGAAATTCATGTATAAGAGAGGTTAAACAATGAGTATTTCAAGTATACTATATGAAATTGGTAGAACAGCATCAAAAGTTGGAAGTCTTACAAACGATGCTAAAAACTTAAAAAATGGTAGAGTAGATAAAGTATTAGAAAAGAGATTAAAGAGAGAAGTTCATAAGAACCTAAATTCAATATTGAGGAAGTTTTAAAAGGAGAATTAATTAGATGATTACAATTGGTAGTAAAGACTTAAACTTAACTGAGAATTCAATTACTGAAGTTCATGAAAATATTACACTGACTGCATATGCTTTTGAGAATTTTAATAAGAACCTAGAAAAGCTTTCAAATTCTGATTTAGTAGAACTACCTCAACTATATAAGAATATTAGTGTTGCTAAATTTCATGGTAGATTAGTTTACAATACTGAAAATGAGCAAGTAGGAATTGCTGTACTTAATGTAGAAAGTGATGAAGAAGGCTCATTATGGTTAGTACCAGGATTCTTTGATGACAATGGTAATGACTGGACAACAGTACTTATTACAGAGCGTTCATTCATTGTTGTAGATGAAGATGATGGAGATGACATTGAAGATACTAATATCTATTATATCGTCTCAAGAAAATCTTAAAATTATAGTGTACTTTCAACTATTTCTGTGATATAATTAAAAAGTCAAAGGTTGGAGGTACAAAAATGAAGAATAAAATTAAAAGACTAGAAAATGTTGCAAATACACTTTTCTTTATTGCGCTTATTGGACTATTTGGTCTAGTAGGTAGAATTGAGTATGATACTGAGTTTGGTATAAATTCATTTGACTTTTCATTCTTTGCTTGTCTAGTATTGATGATTGCATTTTTGTATATCGGATATACACTAAAGACAATAATTAGAGAGTACAAAGAGCAAAAGTAATATTTTTCTAGTCAAGTAAGGATAACAATGGCTAAGAAAGATTATAAGGTTGAATACCTTGAAAAATATAAGAAATTAGAAGAACTATTAAAGCAGAGTCAGGGTTTTCCTGACTCTATTTTTGAATTAGAAACAAGTTATAATAATTCAAAAGAAGGTGAAAAATTAAAACTCTGTAGACTTGTAAGAAATTATTTACAGCATAATACAGATGTATTTATTGAGCCTACAGAAGAAATGATTAAGTTTTTAGATAGTGAAATTTTTGAAATAGAGTCAAAGTTCTTAAGAGTTAAAGATCAATATACTAGAGCAAAAGCTATCTCTGAAGACTTGACATTTAAAGAAGCAATTTTGTTATTAAATACAAAAAACTTCTTACCAGTTGTAAATAAAGACAATTTAGTGATCGGTACCTTCAATGATACGGTGATTAGAAAGTCAATTAAAAATAATAAGTTGAATAACAAAATAAAGACAAATAAAGATTTATTAGACAATGTACTACCATTTGTATCTATGAATGATAATATTAAAGATATTCAATGTGGTTCATACATTGTAACTCTAAATGGTAATAAATCTGAAAAATACAAAGGAATATTAGAAAGATAAGTAAATGAATAGTAAAGATGCATTATTTGAAACAGATGATTTTAAACTAATAGTGACATACAACTCTGATGGACTGGCATCTAGATATGATATTCAAAGCACTAATGAATATTTAGTAGGTATCAAGATTGATTGTGGTTGTGTGGGTGATGATAGCGATACTACATTTGTGTATAAAATTACTATCAAACATGGTTTAAGACCATCACTGATGAGTGATGAATTTGTTATTGGTTTTATTCAAACATTACAATTAGCTTTAGAATTTAAACAAATGTGCATTAAGTACTTTAAAGACAATAATTTATACTTTGGGTGGTAAAAGAGATGTATATTTCAAAAATATTTTATATGAATGACAACCCTAATTATCGGTGGGGCTATATTGAAAGCAAAGAAGATGCTCAACTTGCATCAGAAGTAGGTATAATTGCTACTCAAGAAGATGGTGAAACAAGAGAAGATTTCTTTAATCGAGTAGGAGATGCACCAACTGAGCATCAATATGGTTGTGAGCAATATTATGATGAGAAAGTATGTAATGGAGACTATAGTACTGTAGTTCAAGATAAAAGATGCTTAGATAAACTTTTTTGTATAAATGATAGAGAATTAATTAGCATGCTCATTCGACATGATCTATTTTTAGATAAATATATTGAGCATAAAGATCCTACAATTCGTGGTGAAGTATATAAAAGAGGCTATGACATAGAAAAAGCAATAAAGTCTGAAAAAGATAATGAAGCTTATGATGGTATTGTCGAATACTTAATAAAAACTGATAATTATACTGAGTTGATTCCAATTAATAAATTAAATATCGTTGACGACCTTTACGGCTACTTTGATTTAATATATGAGAATAGAGAATATGTTGATGACTATGATTGGTTGAATGAATTCTATGATTATACATACGATAAATTCGGTTATTATCTTGCATATGAAGACTTTGGACAATTTCATGAACTACATGAAACGATTAGAAGAAATAATACTTTTACTAGAAAGTAGTAAGATTGATTAATTAGAAAGGAATTTGCATTGATACTTGATTGTGAAAATGTAGAGAATAAAGAATTAGGAATAAAATTAAGAAACGCTATCTTATCTGGTGGTCGTTGTTTTGGTAACCCAGCAGAAGGCTTAAAAATAACTATGAAGCAATTAGAGAGTAAATTGCAAGAAGTAGATGAAAGTTTAAGTAAGACTGACTGGAAGATAAAAGACACTGAAACACTTCAGCAAATATATACTATTAAAGCTGGAATTGAAGGCGAAGAACAACTATCAGAGTATTTACAAACATTATTAAGATTTAATAAAAAATTATTTCCAGTATTTTCTTTTGCTTCTCTTAATATTGAAAGAGATGAAAAATTAGATTATATACCTGATACTGACTTTTTACTAGTCTGTGGAAATAATCTTTTAGTACTAGATGCTAAAAATCTATCAACTAAAAAGAATGACACTTTAGAATTATTTGAAGGTGAAATATTAAATGCTAAAGGTAAATCAGTACTTCATTTAAATGGTTCTACACATCATTGGAAAAAGCTACTACCAGATATAGAGTCTATTGATGGTTACGTTGTAATTGTAAATGATACTGGTGCTGAGATATTAAGAAATGAAGAGTGGGAAACTTGCGATTATAAACTCATTCATGTTTCAGAATTAGAGAAAATATTAGAAGAATGGGTTGACTCAATTTCAAATCATGATGCTAAACTAGCACTTTTGACAAAGGTAGCAGAACAACAGATTAAGAAAGAACATAGTAATCTAGATTTAGATACATTTAGAACAACTTTCGGTGTTTAATTTTGTTTGAAAATACAAAAGTTGTCAAATTTTACAAAAAGGAGGGTTGATATTTGTACTGGAATGACGTAAAAAATAATTATGAATTTAAAGATGGTAGTAAAGTTATACAGAGACATCCAATTCATAATGAAGAATGTATAAAATTATATTATGATAGAACAAAGTCTATTACTGTAAGTAAAGATCATCTATTTTTAATAAATATCTCTAAACTACCTTTTAAAGCCAAGAGAGAAATTAGAAAATTAAAAGGTGAAATACCTAGAAGAGAAAATATCTATGTTGAGCCTTTAAACTATTTTAGTGATGAAGAATTAGCAATTATAGATAAATGGCTTTATACTGGTGAATGTGAATATAAAATTGAAGAATTATCTGAAAAATTCTTTGAGTGTTATAGTATTCATTTACCATCTTCAGAAAAACAATTCTTTGTAAAGAGAGAAACTCTTGAAACAGATCCAATCAGAAAAGATAAAAATCATTATTGGTTGAAAGCTGAACATGTAGCAACTTTAATGGATAAATATAGAGTTAGAGTAGATGAATTTTTCAATTATGAGTATGCTGGTAAACTACCGTGCTTTTGTGTTTCTACAAATAGTGGAAAGTATGAACTAAATGGTTTAATTCATCACAACTCAGTTACTATCTTTAGTATTGTACACCACTCAATACAACACAATAATGCTTGTAAAATTTGTATTTGTGATATTAAAAGAGTAGACTTTGAACAATATAAAAATATCAATGGAGTGCTTGCAGTAGGAAATACTGTTGAAGAATGCTGTGAAATACTTAGAATTTGTAGAGTTATTATGTATCGGAGAAATGAAGAAATGCAGAAAATGGGCTTTACAAATTTAAAGAAGTATAAGCCTAAAGAAAAAACTGACAAAGTATGGATAACTGGTAGAGAGTACAATGAAAATGAAAAAATTAAAGTCAGAATAGATGGTGAAGAAAAGCTAATGACAGCTAAAGAAGTTTACGAGATTACAAGGAGTTAAAATGGAGAAAAACATAACTTTAAATGACAGTAAGTACAAGTTCATTGAAAAGTATGATCTATTTAAAATATACCAAGAACTTGAGAACGATAAACTTGTCAATAATAGCTGGCTTATTCGCTATGAAGGAATGAATGACATTATAATTTATCCATACAATAAAATCACTCTTGACTTATTAAAAGAGCATTTAGATAATAAAATGAAAACAAATAGATTTGACTTTACTTGTTTTCAAGGCGACGAATTTCTTGTACATATCGGTGGAAATTTACAGATTTAAAAATGAGTATGCAATTAAATATTAATAAGAAAACCAATTATAATAGCATAGAGCAATTTAGAAAAAAAGAATGTAGTATAGAAGAATTACTAATATTCTGCTCTTCTTATAATTGCTCTGATTTATTTATAAAAGAATATGACAGACCATATATTTCAAGATATGGTAAAATACAGCAAATTCCATGTTTACCTATATCTAGAGATATATTTATGACATTTTATGACTTATATGTAAAAGAAGAAATGAATGCATTCTATGTAAGAAATAAAATGCTAGATACATCAGTAGAAGTAAGAATACCTGAAGATAATATAAATTTTGGTAAATACTCTACTAACTATTTTAGATATAGAGCAAACTTTGGTTTTAGTGAAGGTAAAAGAATTATCACATTCAGAATGATAAGACCAGAGCCACCAATGTTTGAAAATATCAACTATCCTAAACAGGTAGAAATGGCTCTAAAAGATGGACTTTCACAATCTAGTGGCTTAACACTACTCAGCGCGGCAACTGGCTCAGGTAAGACTACTACTATAGCATCAGCTATAAACAGCTTTACAAAATCTGGTGAAATACTAGATAATAAAGTTATGATAACTTTAGAAGAACCTATTGAGTATGTTTACAACTCTACAGAGTCTTTTAAAATTAATCAAAAAGAAATGGGTAAGGATTTTATAGATTATCCAAAATCTTTGAAGTCAGCAATGCGCGAGCATCCTAATATTATATTTGTTGGAGAAATTAGAGACCGAGAAACTGTAAATGCTTGTATAGAAGCTAGTAAAACTGGACATACTACTATTTCTACATTCCATGCTGAAACTGTAGCTGCTTGTGTAGCCAGATTGATGTTCCACTTAGAGAATAGCAAAGATTTAGCTTATGACTTAATTCTAAACACAAATATTATTATCTCACAGAGATTAATACCAAGTGATGATAAGTACATTGTAGATACTCAGTACTTATTATTTACTGATGAAATAAGAAAGTATTTGCTTAAAGTTGTAGATGAAGAAATGAGTTTACAAGCTGCAGTAATGAAGCTATTTGATAACGAAGAGCTAAAAGAAAAAGGAATTTTGAAAGACTGGAGTTATTAGTCAAAATAGTATAAAGGAGAAAATAATGAACTGTAATTTTCAAGATCATCTATATTCAGGAACAAGTTTCAGAGGTATTCTAAAAGTTGAAGATCTAATTGAATGTAGTAATATTGTAGAAAGACAAAATATGATTAATTGTTATGTTGACCGTGATAAACTTTATAATCTTTTTGAGAAAAGAAGTTCAAGTGATTCATTATATAAAGACTTTGACCATTTTGTTAATTTTGTCTTTGATGAACCTATCGTTGTAGAAAATACTTATTTTAATAGTGAAACAAGCAAGTTTGAAGTGCAAGAAGTTAGGTTCATGCTCGAATCTGACATGTGATACTTACTTTATACTTGATGCATGATATGATATATTTAACTAAAAACATTTAGAATTTAAATAAGAGAGATAATATTATGAGAGAAACAATATTTAGTAATAGTAATTTTATATTTTTCAAGTATAGCGGCGTCGGCGTAAATGACACACCTTTTAAGTCATTAAGCGTTGCATCGATTGGAGATGCTAATAAGTATGTTATAGAAGTAAGACTTAATACTGATATACAAGTTTTTACTGGTAAACCTGTATAGTATAAGTATCATGATGCTGTTGTTAGTTATGGATTATCATCTAGGCAATATACATTGGAAGATACTAAAAATCTTATAAATATTTTACAAGATGCTGTTGCGTTTGCAGAAAGAATTAATAGCTGGCTTAGTGAAAATCCAGAATGGTCAGTAGAAAGGTAGAAATTAATGTTAAAGATTACTATTTCAATGTATGGAACAAAAAAAGAAGACTTAACAGAAGATAGAGCTAGAATAGCATTTAATTCTCACATGAATTCTGTTGGAATTAGAGGATACGCTCATTCTACATTTGATGCTTGGGCTGAGGGACATTGCACTGTTCGTGGTGCTGAAAAGACTGTTTGGATTAATGCCAATATTGAAGTTGCTAAGAGAAAGCTGTCAGATAACACTAAAAAGTTAGTGAATGTGTACATGGAAGAGATATTAGATCGTTATGATGACTGTCTTAAAGATTGTCATATTGCATTAGAAGTTGAAGATGATACTGGTAGGTACTACTATATCAGTAATGAATAGAAGTTAACTCAGTGTACACTAGATGTACATGATAGCTTGGTTATATATTACTATTAAAAGATGTTGAAAATTAACTAGAGTACATTCTGAGTACACTGAGATGTGTCTGAGATACACAGTATACTTAAAACATATAGGAAGGAGTGATAAAATGATAGATATTCAGCTAAAAGATGAAACAATCTTAGATATTCATACTGATTTTCAATGTGATGCTGGCTCTAATGATTATAGTTATACTTTTGGATATGGTGACTCTTATACAAACATGATTGATATTACATTTTGCAATTCTGATATATGTGCGAGATTTGAATCATCTCATCAGGATGGTTTAGATTATGGAACAATCTTAAAGTTTTTTGCTAATTTAGATTTTCAAGAACTTACAATAAAAGAATTCACTGAAAAATTCATAAAAGTAATAGAAGAAGCTACAGAACACGTATCAGATTTAGAAATGCATATTTTATTCAAAGGTGAACTTTCAAAAATATTTGATGACATAAAGAAAATTGATACTTGGTAAATAAAAGGAGACTTATATATGCTAGTTAATGTGTACAATCAAGGAGAAAAGTTATATCTATGCAATGACTTTTATGTACCTGTTGAAGATCCAAATGAATGGTTACCTTGTCCAAAATGTGGTTTGAAACCTCTTATTTGGATATTTGACAACGGTTGCTATACTGCTTGTGGTTGTGGAGATAATGTATATGAACATTTTTCAATTAGAGCTGAATCTATTTGCTCGTATTTAGATAGATGTGATACTTATAGTAACAAAAGATACAACAATTTTTGGCCTGATGAGTATGCTATTGAGCTAAAAGAAAACTGGAATATTTATTGTGAAACTGGAGATACTGAAGTTTTTAATAGAAAGAGAGCTAAAATTCTTGAAGAACAAGGAATTAAGATTTGGTAGCAATATAATTGAAAGATGGTGAAATATGAAAATTGAATTTACAGTACATGGAAATGTGCTGGTGGTTACATCTGATACACAAGATGCTAAAGATAAAATTTGTATAATAAAGCATGCAACAAAAGTTTATGATGTAGACGCTCATGATATTACTCTTGTGAATTATTCAGCTAGTTATCATAAAAAACAAGTTAAGTACATTCAGTGTGAAATGGAAATACCTGACAAAATACCTAAAGAAGATGAATGGAAAATTACAAGATTATTTTTCGAGTATTTGGTTAATTACTATTACAAGAGTTTATACATTATTCGTAGAATAGAATTTACATTTACTGATTCGTCAGGTAAAGAATTTTGTGCAAACGATTATAGAGGAGACATGCATTATTAAATGAGAGATAAAATATTAGATATTATAGAAAATATTTGTGGTGATGAAATAGTAAAAGAAAATCCAGATATTAATCTACTAGAAGAAGAGCTAATAGACTCTTTAGATTATGTAAGTTTGCTGGTAGATATTCAAGAAGAATTTGGAGTTGAATTTTCACCTTCTGAATTCACTAGAGAAGAAATGGACACACCTAACAAGATAATCGAAACATTATCAAGTAGACTAAAATAGTTTAAATATTAATTGAGATGTGATATAATAATTAAATCTTTGAATATACGAGGTAAATTTTTATGAAGAATCATTCTATCTATTCTAGAAAAATGTTAAGCAAGAAAAAAGAATTTAGAAAAAGAGCTTTAAATGGTTCTACATTTCTAAATAATAAACATGCGTCATATATGCTTGAAGATATTGCTTTTACTTGCACTAATATTGAACCTGGAGAATATAGAATAACTTCTTATTACTGTGAAGATGATATCAGCAATGAAATTAGAAAAGAATTATTAGACTATGGATATAATCATATTCAAGTACATAATCATCTTAGATATGATAATACTTTTTTCTTTGAATTTTTTGTAAATGGTACTACTTATACTTTTGAATTTGAAGGCACATATACTAAAAGAACGTCTGAGTTTACGTGTGTTGACAAGTTAGATTTTGAGAAAAATGAGAGTTATACTAAAGATGAAATGATTGAAATCTTAGGCTATAGAAACTTTTGTGATCTCTTCAGACATTTACCAAGAGTTATAATAGAAAATGATGATAAGAAATTAAAAGAATATAAGAAATTACAGCAAAAGTATTTTGATGAGTCTAAAATGTATAGTAAAACTGATCAGTATCCAGAAAGAACTAGACTTAAGAATACTTTGCATAAAATTGCAAGAAATTTTTCTAGTATAGAAGATTATTATGATAATGAAGAGCTAGTTAAATTAGATTCAGAATTATCAGCAACAAAAGATTTATTCATGAGTAAGTCAGAGTATATTTGGTAGTACTGTTTACTCCAGATGCCACTCAAAGTTACTAGAGTGTACACAGAGACAAATTGAGTTGTTTTTAATGGTAATATATAACCAGATGTAAAAGTTAACTAGAGTACATCTAGTGTACACTGAATTAATTTGAAAGGAATAATTAAAAGTGAAGATTGTACTATATCAAGATAACTACTATAAACTACCATCTCATTTTAAATGTAGTGGAGATATTAGAAGTCTAAAATCAAGAAAAATACTTGCAGAAGTACTAGAAAAGAATTCAATTATTGTAAATAACTTCAACACGTCTACTATTAGAAAATTGATAGACTCTTGTACAGACAATGAAGATAGTATTATTCTAAAAACAAGCATTAATCGAAGAGATGTATACTTTATTGTATTCAAAGATATTGATGATATTCTCTTGTCAGAATTACCTTATTATCATGTTGAAGATGTAGACGATAACAGAACTTTCACAATTAGTACTTATGATGGCTATGAGTATATAGACTACTTAGATGATCATGAGTGGTATGATATTAAAGATTTAGATTTGTAATTATTATTTGTACTTTTCTATAAATGTATGATATTATATTTATATTCTAAGAAAGAGGTACAAATACTATGACAAATACAATAAAGATACTAATCGCTAGAGAAAATTCTCACAAAAAGATGGAAGCATCAAATTATTATCTTGAATTCAGTACAATTGAAGAACTTGAAGAAAAACTATTAGGACTAACCATATAATAAAAAGATTAAGAGTATTCTGAGGCTAAAAAGACATAGAGTTGAAGATTTTACAAAAACATTCATTATCGATACTGAAGATGAACTTGAAGTTGTAAGATACGATATTGACTGTAATCTTGTAATTGAAGAAAAAAGACTTTTGAAAGAAGAAAGACTAAAAATCAAGCTAAAAAGAGAGCAACAAAATAACAAAGTTCTAGAAAAAGCAAAGGACTATCTGTATCGCATGCTCTACTACTGTACTAATAGAATTGAAATTAAACTAAAAGACAGAGACTTTGATGTTATCTTCACAAATAGACGTGGCGGAAACAGTTATCGAAAAAATGATGAAACAAATTTCTTATTAGTTGATAAAGGACATAGTAAATTCTATATATACACTGGATGTAATGGGTTCACTGAAATTAAAGATCTAAAAACAACAAAGAGAATTTTTGCACAAAAGCCAATAGACACAGAAGAATTATCAAATGATGATATAACAAAACTTACAAAGTATGTAGAAAAAATATACAAAAATAGATAAAATACTTAAGAAGAGCTATCTAGTATAGTTCTTCTTTTTTAAGAGGATATTGAATGAAAGTAGAAGTATGCTTAAACAATGAAGACTGGATAGAAGTAAATGAATTTAGTGTAGATTACATTTTTTCCGATACTTTTGCCAGCTTGATTTGTATTATAGACGAAATTAAAGAGTTAACAGAGCCATCTGGTATAAAAACAACACAAGGTAAAGAAGAAGATGCTATGAAGGGTGAAATAATGTATATCATTGGTTCATTAGCACAACTCAGTAGATCTGCTAGCATTGCAATTGTAGTATCATCTCAGAAAATGTTAGCTACGACACTACCTACAACGACTAAGGATAATATCCCCATGAAGGTAGCCTGTGGCCAGATGGATTCTGGCATGAGTTTGGCGGGGTTTGACACTACAATGGGTACTACAATCGATAATCACCCTGGTGCAGGACTTATTAAGTTAGGATCTGACTATACTCCTGTTCAATATTACTATGGAGAATTTGAGTGGTTACAAGATTATTTTAAGAAACGTGGGCTTGATACTAAAGGTTTTTCAGTATCTAAAAATAAGATTGAACTGAATGTACCTGAGAACTTAGAAGGAACTATAGACTTAGAAAACAGAGATGATAAATTTGAATTTGAATTTGAAAAAGAGAAAGTAGAGATAGATAAAAATAAGGAACAGAAGTTTATCGAGATTTAGAGTTTTACATTTTTTCTAAGTTATAACACAATAATTTGTTAGTAAAACAGAAAGTCAGAACATGATAGATAATGACTATTGGCAAGTATTTGATTGTGGTAATTTAAAATTGAGTTATAACAAATTTTAGAAAGTAAGGTATAGAAAAGTAGAAATGAACTATGAAAATTTTTTTCTATTTATTGTAGATGAAGAATCGCCTGAAGACATATTTGAATTAAAAGAAGAATTGTTAAGCATGAGCGATGATGAATTTCATGGAATATTTGAATGTCCCAATGTCATTATTGACCATTATGGTGAAGTATACAATTGCACATACAAAGACATTGCTGATATAGAATTAGATGTAGTGATTGACTTTATTGAAGGGTTAGTAAAATCTTGTAAATTGCATAGATGTAGATTTAAAAATAGATCAACAAATGATATATACATCGAACTCATGGACTACTATAATTCAAATGAAGTAAACGGAGCAACATTGAAAGTATGCAATAGAAATACAAGTAAGTAAAGGAGAATATTATGTACGGAATTGAATATTTAGATGAATCAGTAATTGATGAAGCTAAGAAATTATTTAGAAGATGTTATTCAGACAATAACTGCTACGTTATCGGAGTTGCTAATGATAGAAAAAATATCATTGTAGAAAGTATGTTTCCAGATGATGGTCCATTTTACTTTAAAATTGATTTAGAACTAAATTCTGTCTCTCAGTCATTTGATAGCATTATGGAGTTGGAAAAATCTATTGTCTAGGAAGTCATATTTATCTATGATAGCTCGTTGCTTAATGAGAAAATTGCTATTTACTAATAGCTTTTCAAAATATATTAAATAAGGAGAATAATTTAATGACAACAAAATACTTAAGAGCTTCTGGGGTGGTAATGAAAAGAATTAGAATAGTTACAATGCTAGTATTTAGTATTTTTATACTTTCTACTACACTATCATTTGCCGGTACACCTAGTATAGTCAGTGTTCAGAGTAATATACCTAATTTAACAGGTGGAAGACCTCTGAGTGAAATATCTACAATTGATCCAAGTTTAACTCAGGATACAGTACTAAATAATAAAATGGATGATCCGAGTCATTTACCTAAATTTGTGGTTAATGATCCATACAATACTTTAGAAAAAGTACCAAGTAGTCATCCTTTAAATACTGCTGAAAATGGTGCTTGGAGAACTAGATTTACAAATAAGTCTTATAATTACAATGATGACTCTACTTATATTCTTATTAAAGACTATTTTAAGTTTAAGGGCAAATGGTACGATAAGAAGATTATACTTCGTGAGATAAATAATCAGATGAGTTTCTATTTTGGTAGCAATGAAGTATCATTTTCTAGTGATACATTATTCTCAACTGGTCCTAATTGGGTGAAGCAAGAGTAGACACTCAAATTCTTGATAAAGACGGAAATAAAGCAAATATACCAAATCTGATGATTGGAATTGATGATATTGACTTTGTTAATTTCCCTAGAGAATCGTTCAGAATTAGTAATTTTGTTATAAATGCTAATAATGCTTTTGTACACAAGATGACTACATATTTGGTAACTTCTAATGGTACTGTTTATGGTAGTGATGATTCTAATGATTATAGACCAGTATTCTTTGCTAATACAGGAATTCAGAACGGTGAAGCTAAGAATATGTGGTATGGAACTCCAAGAGGAGCTTATTCTAGTTGCTATATTTCATCTACTCTAAATTTAAGAAAGACAAATGTTCACTATAGAGCAAATACCGGTGGTGAAATTACTGGTACAAAAGATGATAGAGTTTACCTAGGTGATATTGCTAGTCTTTCAAATACTCAAGCTAAAGCTAATAAGAACTATAAGTTTGTTAAATGGACACCAGATAGAAATATTATTTTAACAGATGGAACTTATATTCCTGCTGGTGAAGAAATGACTTCTGAGCAAGTAGAAAAAGCAGTTATTGACAGTGAAACTACATTTACTGCTCATTTTGACAAGACTGTAGGTTCTTTAAAAATTGTTAAGAGGAACTAAATTCATGCAAAAAAAAATTAAGATTTTAAGTGTTGTGGGTCTCATGTCTGCTATGCTTTTTACTGTAGCATCTGGTGCTGCAATTGATAGACAGACACCGATACCAAATGTTCATTACGTAGATGAAGAATGGTATATTAAAGAAAACTCACATTTACTTAGAAATAAAGAAGTTAAAGATCTTAGAGATATTGTTTCCATTACAACTGATGAAAGTAAAGGTGTGAAACAAAATGCTGGTACTGTATGGGGAGAACCATACGCTGCTGGTAAACCTGAAAAGTATGTGTATATAGATGCTTCTAAGAAATCATCTAATCTATATGGTTCTAATTTCTATGTTGAAAATACATATACTTTAAAATTTTCAAAGATGTTCTTAGATATAAATTCTGGTAAGTACGTTGACCTAATAATGAAAGGTGATAGTACTAATCTTAGTGCTGTAGGGTATGAACCTTTTACTAGACAAAGTTCACCTATCATTTCTGTTGGTGATAAGAATATATACTTCGATGGTCTTTCTGCTAAACATTCAGGTAAAATCACAATTGAACTTAGATATAATGACTCTGGTAATCTTTATGACAAAGACACTATGATGTGCTTTAGAGATTTAGATACTCATAGTGAACAAGTTAGAATGAATACTGGATTTGATGGAAACTATTATGTTCCAGGAATTAATAGTACTGACTGGAGACTTAAATCAACAGCTGATGGTTTCATAGGTAATAGTACTACATTACCAGATGATGATACATTCAAAACAGGTTTTGCTTTCTATGTACATAATGGAAAAATAACAATTGAGGCTCAAGCAGAATCAGCTGGTTTTGAAATTGGTGCTAATGGCGTTGAAGATAAACTAGGATCTTTAAAGATTATCAAGACAAGATAAGAATAGAATAAGAATATATTGTAAGGAGATCTATGAGAAGACTATTTAAAGGGATACTTGTTTCAGCGATGACAATGGCAATGCTTATTCCATCATTTTCTTTTGCAGATGATGGACCATTTATCAAAGACTTGTCAAAACTGAGAGCTAAGCCGTATGAATGGCAATTTTATGATGAGAATGGTAAAGCAATTGACAAGAGAGTCATTCTTGCTGATGTAAAAATGAAAGCTATTAGTGCTAGACACATAGAGATGCACGGTGTTAAGATTCAGCCAGATGGTAAAGAATTTGTTAAAGATTACTTTAATGATCGTGATAAAAAGGTAGAGGATCTAAAAATTAGAATTGGCAACTCTGAGTTGTTTGAAGACACTATATGTGTTATTAAAAATCAAGATGTTAAGCACAATGATAAAGAATTGCTTAAAAAGCTATATTTAAAAGATCTTGGGTTGGATAACAAGGTTGAATTTGCAAATGATTGGTACTATAAGGAAATTCTATATGTTTGTGCTTTGCCTGGAACTGAAATTGAAGTTACAAATCTCTATACTCGTGGCAAAATAAGAGATGGTTCATTTAAGCTAAAAGTTAATGAAGATTGCTCTCTTTCACCCGTTGATAATACAACACAAGTTGATGGAGATACAGTAAAGATGTTCTTAGGAAAAAAGCCAACAGATACAGATAAGCCAAATGTTGATAAGCCTACTGATAAACCAAGTGTAGACAAACCAAATACTGACAAACCAGTTATAGACAATAACAAGCCAGTAGATAAGGTTGATGCAAATAAGCTAGTAGATAAAGTTGATACAAACAAATCTGACGTAAATAATAAAGATAATAATTTAGATGAAAGTAGAGTTAATGTTAAATCTAATAGACCTGCTATAGCTAAAAATTCAGATGTTCCAAAGACATCTGATAATTCTAATATTATGCTATACTCTATACTTTTAATTAGTGCTATTACTGCAACTGGTATTGTACTAAAGAGAAAATTTAAAACAGAATAAGAATACATTTTTGAGAGAAGTTGAAATAAGACTTCTCTCTTCCTTTTCTTGTTTCAAAAAGCAATGAGTATTTGAAATATAAGGAGAAAAACTTATCTTCTTAGAAGTTCACAAGGTTTCACAAGGAGTTTATAATTTAAGGGTGTAAATATGCACAAAAAGAGAATACTGAAAGTTATTTTATGTGTTGCTTTATTCTTCTCATTTATGGTTGGTAGTTATGCTACATTGAGTAAAGTAACACCACTAGTAGGAAATATAAATTACGTTTGGAGAGATGCATCTACTAGTATAGATGATATTGGTGATAAAAATAGTTCACCTATATCTGGTGACTACTCTAAAGTTGGATTTGACATAATGTTTGGTAACACTAGAGAAATGGTTACTTATACTGGTGAAATACCAAGTGCTCTAGGTAATACTGAAGGTTTTGAGAGAGTACCATTTATTGAAGGCTCTCCAAGTACAAAAGATTATTTTGGAGTAGATATTCCAGAAGATGCTAAACCAGAAGATATTGAAAAATTAGGACAGGGTCAGACACCTAAGTCATTAAGAATATATGCTTTACAGAATTCACAAGCATCATTCAGTTTAAAGAAATCTATAAAGCAAGGGATGTACTCGTTATCAAAGAGTGCTGCTAAATTAGCCGGAAAAGGTATACAACTCTTAGTAATGGCTAAGAATATAGAAATGAAGTCAATACTAGAAGCACTTCAATTAAAGAAAGTTGTAAAAGTCTTTAATAACGTTTTCTTATATAAAGATGGTAAACCTTCAATTTTCTTAATATTTGCTCTAGTATCATTTATATTTTTAGTTGTTGGTGCTGCATTCTCATTTGCTAGAGGTGGTAGTAAGAAAAATTCATTATCTAATTTAGTAATTGTATTAGTATGTGGATTTATGGTTACTGGAATGGCTTTATCAGGTAGGTCAGAATCTTTAGCTACTTCATTTTCAAATTTAGCTAATTCATTGATAAATACATCTACTCATGATATGCTTGCAAGTGATATGTGGGAGAGTAAAGATGGTAAGTCAGTACCTAGCTCTGAGAGTGTTGGTTACAACGAAACAAGTTTAATTAATAAACCGATTATTGACATGCAGATTGCTACTCAATTTGGTGTTGACTCTATAGATGATCTGAAAGTCGATAAGCTAAAAATACCAAGTAAAATTAATGGTGTCGATTTAAAGCAATTTGATAATAACATTGGTTACTATTATTGGTTTGCTAACTCAGCATCTCCAGTATTTGATAATGGAACTATTAATGTCGAGTCATTTAAGAAAAAGAATTATAGAACAGATTTAGCTCCTCAAAGATTGTCAAATATGATGACAGCTATGCAAAAAGGATATAATGCTTCGGATGCTAAAGGTAAAGAAAAGTTATTGGAGATAACTAATAGCTTAAGCAATCCAGCAATAGGTAATGGAGCTTTCTTATTCTTACTTATGACTGTCGAATACATTATACTAGTATTAGCATTATGGAGATTAGCACTAAAGAACTTACAAGCAAAATTATTAGTTTCTGGAAGTACACTATTATTACCAGTTGCTGGTATTTGTTTAATATCTGGTAGAAAGAAATTAGTAGACAAAGGTAAAATGTGTCTATTCATAGTAATTACATGTTCTATACAGATTGTAATTCTATCAATTGTATTTGACTTAATGCTATACTTAATTGGAATAGTAACAAGAGCAGATATTATGCATTTAATGCTTGGAATTGCTACATCTTTAATGTTCTTTAAATTTGCTCCAGCTTTAAGTGCACAATTAAGTAGTCTATTTACTAGTATAAATAATGCTATTTCTCCAGAATTAAATCAGGCTCTAAATGCTATGAAACAAAGTGCTAAGAATAGAGTTAATGCATTTAATAGATGGAATGAAAATAGAGAAGTTACTAGAAAAATTGCAGATGCAGATGGAAATATCATTGAGACAAAAGTTAAGAATGGTAAGTCTGGTATTACTGGTGCTTTAGGTGCTCTAACTGAAAATGCTTTAGAAAATCCACAAAGTAGAAAATCTACAAGAGCACTTGTTAATGACTTACGTTCTAATAAGCTTACTCAAGATCAAAAAGCTGCTGAAGAGTTCTCAAGAGCTAAGAGTGGGTCTACAAAGTCTATGATTAAGAATGCTGAAGAGTATAAGAAGCATAGAGAGAAAGAAATGTTTGCTGGTGGTAAGCAAGACTTTAATAGTATTAAACAAGACGCTGTATCTGACGAAATTAAAGAAAAGATGCAGAAGATTAAGTTTGATGAAGTTTCTGCTACTAATATGCAACTACCACAAGACTTACAAGAAAAATACAATAAGTCTCTTACTGGTGAACATAAACTTACAGACGATGAAAAGCTACAACTTGAGAAATTTACAAGAACTAAAGCTGAACTTGCTGATAAGATTAAGAAGGATAAAGATAGAATCGTTCAAGAGCTTAAAGATCAAATTCAGAATGATACTGACACCAGATATAAGTCTGAATTAGAGAAAGCATTAGCTGATGAAAAAGCAATGCAGAATGAACTTTTACGTTCTACTAAGTCTAAGATAAAAGGTAGAAATGCTGATAGACTTAGAAAGAGTATTGCTGAAAGAGAAATGCTGGCTGATAAGAAGCTTGCTGAATTAAAAGCTGGTAATTCAAGCTTATCAGAAATATCTAATATGAATTTAACTGATGCTGAGAAATTAGACAGTTATAATAGACATGATGCTGAAACATTCTCAGATAAGACAAGTAGAATGATCTCTAAGACAGATTTACAGAAACTCATTGACGAAGAAAAGAATTCACAGCAGGTAATGTTCAAAGGAAAGAAGAAGTAATACTATGAAGAAGAAATTAAGAAAAAGAATAGATGGTTTTAGTGGTAAGACACACTTTGCATTATCACTAGTCATCATGGAGCTTTGTCTTATTGTTTCTATTTATCCACCTATTACTTCTAAGATTTTAAGTAGTCTATTTCTTCTAATAGTGTGTACTATCTCATTAGCAGGTGGAGCACTATTAGTTGACTTAGACAATGATGAATCTACTGCTAAATATTCGAGTGGACTTCTAGGATTGATGATGACTCTATTTATGAAGTCCACTTCATCTATGGTTTGGAATATATATCACTTTAAAGGTGATAGAAAGCCACCAACACAACACAGATACTTGTGGCATGCGCCGATAATTGGTATTAGTATGATTTTACTATTCTACTTTGGAATACCTACTGGAGATTATAATATTTTTACGAATATGAGAAATTCAGCAGATGGAATGATTAGTGAATTCATAAAAAATAATGCTATACTGGTTTTATTTATTCTGCTTATATTTTTAGCAATATTAGTAGGTAGTAGTATGATTTATAGAAATTTAACAAAAGTAGTACATCTACCACCAATACTAAAATATATACTACCGATATTTTCATTGATTTATGTATTTACTACAACTTATACAAATTTAAGAATAATTGGTGTTTGTCTTGGCTTTGGATATTTACTACATTGTTTAGAGGACATGTTCTGTGATAGTTCAATTCCTCTGATATTTCCAATACCAGCAATATGGAAGAATAAAGTTTGGTGGAAACCTCATCTACCATTTACTGTTACTACTGGAAGTACTGTAAATGGAATTATCGATATTATTTCAGGAATATTAGCACTTGTATTATTTTTTGTTGTACTAGCAGTTCGTTAAAAATATCTTAGGAGACTTAAATGGATAAAAAAGAATTAATTAAAGAGATTGAAGCTTTATCTCAAGAAAAGAAAAAGCAATTGTATAAAAAAGAAACAACTTGGAATAAAAGACTTGCAAATGAAGAATATAGTGAGCTTGGAAGATACAACGATGTAAAAGCATTATTTATTAGATTTAAGTATGACTTTGCAAGTTCAAGAGTAAAGTTGGTCATTTGTTTTGAAAGTAATGCTTTTGAACACTCAGAAATTGACTTATCAGATGATGATTTAGTAGTAACAAATGAAAAGATTAAAAAAGCAGTTGAAGACTTTAAGAAACTCATGCTTGATATTTATAAACAAGATGAGAAAGTAAAAAGAATGGAAGAAACTGCTGATAATGTAAGTTTTTACGAATTTGACGAGTATGATGACAAAGTTGATATTTTAAAGTTAGAAAAAGCTTTAAGCAGAATTGATTGTCCTAGAGAATTACATGAAGAAAGACCTGTAATAGATTTAGAAGAAAATAAGATATTTGTAAATGCTGCTAGTGCTTTAAGATTTGCTGGAATTGACTATAAGAATGGAAATCAAGTTTATAAAGCTTGTGAAAAAGATGAAGGTCAATATAGAGGTAGGTACTATGCATACGCAGAAAAAGCAGATATTCTTAAATGGATTGAAGTATTAGAAGTAATAGATGAAAAATAGAGGTACATTATGAGTGAAGAAAGATATACTGATTTTAGAACAAATTGGACTGGTCATTTTCCTTGTCTTTGCTACGGTGAATGGCAACTATTTGCAACAGCGACAGAGTATGATCCGGAAAGAGGTAAATATACAATTGAGGTAGATCTTTCTCACTTAATTCCGGAAGATTTGATTGATGAACCTATGTATTGTGAAGGCTTATATGATGAATGGAGTTTTGATGAAGACTATGCTGTCACTTTTAAATCATATGAAGATGGTATGGACTCAACACAGTGGATTCAAGAGAACATAGACTGGATATCTGCTTTTGCAGCTCCAGATCAATATTTAGAAGTATTTAGAGCATTCCAAAAGCATGACTGGAGAAGTAATTCATGTGGTGGTTGCTCATAAAAAAAAATTAAAAACGTGAGGAAGTGAAAAATAGTGACAAAACAAATTATATTATTAGCTGTACTACAATTGTTATTTGTATTTGTGGGTACGATTAAATCGATATATACAGTCAAGGGTTCACCTACTTCTGCTGCTACAATGAATACAATCTCAACAGTTATAGGTGCTCTCGGTACTAAAGTATTTACTCAGCAATCATTTTTAGTAATCACGGTAGTCATGGGTATTACAACTTATATTGGTTCTTGGTTTGCTAAAATGGTAGTCGATGTATGGATGAAGAAAGAAAAGCTGTGGACAATTGTAGCGGTCATTAAAAATGATGATGCTTCAAAAGTAGAAGAAGCATTGTTACAAAGGTCTATACAATTTACATATACAGAAGCTCAGAATAGTCGATCAATCTTTACAATATTTTCTTATACTAGAGCAGAATCAATTTTAGTTAAGGAAATTCTTGATAAGTATAGCATTCGATTCTCTATTCAAGAGTCATTTCAAGAATTTTAAAAGAGGTATTTAATGAGAAGACAAGGTGTAATAAGAACTTTAGAAGATGGGGGCTGCTCTGTCTGCTATGCTAGTGAAGAAAATGTAGGTAAACGTAGATGTAGACATGTACTTGATAGTGCTGAACTTAAAGTAGAAAAAGAAAAAGGTTCTATGTTTGTAAATATCGATGCTGAAATAGATGGTAGAGAAGAAAAGTTTAGCATAAAAGCAGAAGAGTCGAAGATAAAAGACTTTATTAGTAATTTATCAAATGGTCTTTCTAAAAAACAAAAAGAAAGAATATTAGAAGATTTAAGAGGGTGAAGCTATGCTCGGCTGAAGCCAGACCATCTTCTGGTTGGTTCACCGTTGCTTTACAAGTCTAAGTCTTGAGAAATCTTGACTACGTTAACTAAGTCATGACACCCTCAGTTGTCGCCTCAGACTGTTGCAACTGTCAACTAGTTTTAAGTTGGAAGGATAGCATTGAGTTCCTGTGAGCTAGTTGTAAAAGCTTAGTTAACATTGACGAGAGGAAGTCCAATTCTTATGTTGGTCAAAGACACAAGATAGGCGCTATAGTTCAGATTAGTACTGTCTTACAGAGTAAAACTAATCTAAAAACTACGAAAGGAGTCAAAACGATATGTTTGTATGCGTAATATCAAAAACTGGACAACCACTTATGCCAACTACTCGTTTTGGCAAAGTTCGTAGGTTATTAAGAGATAAGAAAGCTAAAGTAGTAAAAAGTTGTCCATTCACAATTAAGTTATTATATGAACCTGCGACTTCAGTTGTACAAGAAGTAATACTGGGTCAAGATACAGGCTCAAAGTATGTG
>ERZ773212.35-NODE-35-length-75026-cov-4.913500_pt1 | contig 75026 bp, 62 predicted proteins | sample MGYA00581005_ERZ773212 | MGnify/ENA primary metagenome ERZ773212 (study PRJEB29015, sample SAMEA2738154) | human oral metagenome | biome: human oral; feature: human-associated habitat; material: saliva | place: China | collected 2196 ... | reverse complement strand
ATAAGAAGAAAGGCCCGCCCCGGTGTAAACAGCAGCGCAGGATGGTTGCTGTTATCGGCGCCCTTGATGAGGAGGTTGAACTTATCTCCCAGTCGCTTCACGGACTGACGCATACGCATGCGGCAGGCTTGGATATAGCCCTGGGGGATATCGCTTCTGCATCGGGCCCAACTGGTGTTGCTGCGGCTGTTGCTGGGATGGGCCTTGTCAATGCCGCATCTGCAACGCAATACATGATTGACGCTTTTGCACCCGAAGCTGTTATTTTTTCCGGTATAGGCGGGAAGCTCAGCTCGGATCTCCATATCAATGATGTTGTGCTCGGCAAAACGCTGAGATACCTTGATTCTGACATGGCGCTTATCGGCCAGGCGTATCCCGGGCTGAGAGAATACCATTCCGACCCCCGCCTTATGGGGATCGCTTCCGATGTGCTCAGCAGTATGGGGATACACCATAGGGAAGGTATTATTGCTTCCGGCAACCGTTTTATTGAAGGTACAGACAGGATTGCTGATGTCAGGTCCCAGACCCGGGCGGATGTGGCTGAGATGGAGGGGGCTGCAGTATGCCATGTTGCAGCCAGGAATGATACCCCTGCACTCGTGATCCGCGCGCTGAGCGATAACGCAGATACGGAATACGAAACGTTCAGGGATTTTGATATCAGCGAATATGCCCATACTGCTGCAAGGGTGGTTGTAGGGATCATCAGGGCGCTGTCCTGACAGTGCATAGTGCATAGATATGCAGATCCCCGGCAGGCTTAGATGTTACGGAAGACCGGTGCTGTATTGGCGGGAAACAGCAGGATTTGGGATAAGAATTTTGTGATTTGATCTATATATCCTGTTTATCCTGTTCAGCCGGGCTTTGGCGCCCGGAATGGTGTTATACTTATACGTATAAATAGTGGTTCAGCACTAAAGAAGCAGGGTATATGACTGATATCAATGGTACGGATAATATAAACCCCTCTCCCGGGGAGGCGGACAGTCCCTGGGCGCCTGCCGGCCCCCTGGCGGCCGGGGCTGATGTGCGGCGTCCGCATTTGAAAGGGTGGCATGCGGCCATTATCGTGATAGCTGTTTTGGCTCTGCTTGGTATTGGAGGTTATGCAGTAGTGAATCAGGTATTTCATCATCAGGAACAGGCCCGGATCCAGAAGGAAGAAGAGCATCTTCAGGAGTACCGTAAGATTGCCCATTCCGAGGAGTGCAGGAAGCTTATCGAAAAGCAGCTTAAATATAGGGACCCTAATGCTTTTACTGATACGGGGGTTATTAAATCATATAAAATCAATGATTCATCTATTAAGAACAATCCGATGGCAGGTTTTTCTTTTACAGTGATTATTAATAATGATAAAAAATTAACAATTGGATTTATAGTGGATAAGCCTTCTTACACATTTGACCATGACCATCCTGACGGGCAGCTTACTGATGATGTTGAGATTACATCGCCAGAGTTAGAAGATTTGTTAGAGGCGCGGTATGGCAAAGATTATTTAGATAAATAAAAAGGAACCAGTATATTTTAGAATAGAAAGGTTGGTTTATGGCAGTTCAGGACTTCACTGATCTTCAGCGTAAAGAAATTACAGAGGTTGCATACTATAACGATATATGGAAAATGAATAAAAACGTTCGAATCGATAAGGGTAAAACATCTATTGGTACAGTTGTTAAGGTTGTCCGTGGACGTGACAATGTTGAGGGTGACGACCCTACCGGCCTGGATGCCGTTGCTATTAAAGATGAGAAAACGAAGACTATCCGCATAATCTTCCAGGGCTCACAGGGAAGTATGTTTAACAGCAAAGATTGGAGCGGCAATGATTGGCCGATGTGGGGCAAGCATATCGTTGACGGCAAGGGTGCTACTCCCCAGCTGGAGAGGGCAGCAGCGTTTACGAAGAAGGTACTGGCTGAGAATAAGGGGTACTCTTTTGAGGTTTATGGCCATTCTTTGGGGTCAATGGATGGGCAGTATGCCATTGCATCTTTGAGTACACAGGAGGCATCCCGTCTTAAAGGCGCGTGGCTGTATGAAGGGCCGAATGTTTATAATGTTTTGGACGATGAAAAACGGAGACGGGTGGACAAGTACAGGAATAAGATCAATAATTATCTTGATCACAGGGATATTGTCCCTTTCGGCTATGTAGATCCGGATCATGTTATTGGCAATACTTTTTATGTTGACAGCGCTTTTGCTGGCGGGAAAGATATTGGGGATTATATCGGCAGGCAGCATAATTGGGGAGGCTACCAGTTCGCCAAAGACGGGAAAATTGTACTGGAATCCGATTCTATCAGAGATATGGAACGTATTTCTATAAATACTTTAAAAAGGTATTATCCCAGTGATATTGGGGTATATTGGCTCCCATCGAGGGATAGGATATTTATAGATGTGATACAGGTCTGTGCGGTTGTAAAAGCTATTGATTCCCAGATAGATTCGTTGGAATTCCACATGCAGGCTTTGAAGGATAAAGCATTGGGGGAAGCCGAATCTGATTGGGCAGGTATAGTAAACAATCTACACGTGTGCTATGCATCCCACTTGTCCGAGGAAGAAATCATCTCAGCTTTGGAGGCTGTGGGGTGGAGCAAAGAGGCATTTATGGGCAAAGTGAAAGAAAGCATAGATAAGTTAGAAAGGGCAGTGAAACAGGAGTGCAGGAAAATGCGTGATACAGGCGAACAGGTAAAAGCGGGCATTGCCAAACTGGTTGAGAAAGATAGCAGTCTTGGGAGGAATATCGAGAATTATAATATTGGCATTCTTCCTCAGCGCGGCCCTACCTTTGGGGGAAGGTAAAGATGGATAATTATATGACCCTCCCTATCTGCGATATCCTGGATCACAGGGATTGCCCGGAGTGTTCTTCCAGTGAGGAGCACCTGGAACATACTATGTATGATGTCCAGCGCAGTTTTGAGCAGGCAGAAGAACTTGCGCAGCAGAAAAGCAGGCTTATTGATGGGTGGGAGGAAGCTTCGGCGAAGCTGTGCGAGCGTTTCCCCGATGCTGCATCCGGTATTATGGCATTTGCAGCCCCCTATCTGCAGTGGCTGCGGGACAATAATATGAGAGAGGTATCGCTTGCAGAGCAGCAGCGTGATGAAATAATCATTGAGATCAGAAGGATGGAAGAGCAGTCTATGGAAAAGAAGGGTAAACAGTAAAACAGAATAAATAATAATATTGTGTTAAACAGTTAAAACAGAAAGATATATTATGAATATTAATAAAGCATTGGTTTCGGATGTGGATATTCAGGATTACACCAAACGTAATGAGTATACTTTTGTGGGGCAGAGCGGTTCTGCACTTATTGAGCAAAGATTGATGGGGCTCAGGATGATATTCCCTGGAGGAATGTCAGATGTCCTCAGCAGGGCAATTGATGATTTTAACTCGGAGGTTAGCCTTATGGAGGGCTATCTTGAGGGTAAATTCAGCAAGGCTGCGAGGGAATCATATACCGAAAGGATCGGGAGCCTTCAAAAAGCCCTGGAAGACAGCAGAGGATGGTAAGTTACGGGCACCCTGCCGCGGCGCGCGCCCGTAGTTTATCCGTACCGTTGTGTACAATTCCTACTTGTAAACCACAGACCGTTGGTTGGGTATCCCCAACAATCGCAGATGCGGCCAGCGCAGGTTGAGAATAGGAATAAGCGGGTGCTGACCCGCGGTTTGTATGCTCTGCCTGTGTGCAGGGCTTTTTTATTGCCCTGGTCTGGTTTTCTGCGGACAGCAACGCGATAATAGGAAGGAAATGCCAATGAGAAGGCCCGAAAAGGGAGAGGTGATCTCCAAGCTTACGGATAAGTTCCGTGATGCTGATGCGATCTACCTCACCGAGTATCGCGGCCTGAGCGTTCCGCAGATCTCTGATTTGCGCGAAAAGCTTGGCAACGATACCACCTATAACGTCGCAAAGAACACGCTGGCACGTATTGCTGCGAAAGAAGCAGGCATTGAAGGCTTTGACGATATGCTCAAAGGCCCGTCTGCTATAACTTTCGTAAAAGGCGATTACGTTGAAGCCGCTAAGGTCCTGCGTGACTTTGCCAAAGATAACAAGCAGCTCGTCGTCAAAGGCGGTTTCGCAGACGGGACCGTGTATGACGCTGAAGGTGTTGACAAACTCGCAGATCTCGAATCCCGCGAGACTCTTCTTGCTAAGATGGCTGGCGCCCTGAAGGGTACCATGTCTAAGGCTGCATACGCATTTGTCGCTCTGCCTACCAAGGCAGTCCGCACAGTTGATGCTTTGCGTGAGAAGCAGGAGAAGGCTGCCTGACTGCAGTGCGGTATTTCCATGTGAAAATATACGCACGCACATACAGCTGTATATAAAAGATGCAGGCATCCCGCAACGGGTGCCCCAAAAGAAAGGAAGCCGATTATGGCTAAGCTCTCTACCGATGAGCTCCTTGATGCTTTCAAGGAAATGACACTTGTAGAACTCTCTGAGTTCGTAAAGAAGTTTGAAGAAGAATTCGATGTTGAGGCTGCTGCCCCTGTAGCCGCTGTTGCCGCTGCACCAGCTGCCGGCGCTGCCGCTGCTGAAGAGGAAAAGACCGAGTTTACTGTAGTCCTTTCTTCTGTAGGCGACAAGAAGATCCCGGTAATCAAGGCTGTCCGCGCTCTGACCAACCTCGGCCTTGCTGAGGCTAAGGCCCTTGTTGACGGCGCTCCGGCAAATGTTCTTGAGAACGCAAACAAGGAAGACGCAGACAAAGCGAAGGCTTCACTCGAAGAAGCAGGAGCAACCGTCGAACTCAAGTAGTTTCTTCTTTAACAGGTTTACATTCCCCGGTATCTTGTACGGATATCGGGGTTTTATTTTTACAGGTGTTTTTTCTTTCTGCCGGGAGCAGTGCGGGACGGTATAGGACGCATCCTCATAGCCGGCACTGTAAATAGCTTTTATCTATTCCTATATATTCCTTTGTATACAGCCATGCCAGTTTTGCAGACTTTGCACTTATTCGGTGTTTTGCAGTGCTGTTCTGGAGGGTATGCCACAATTGTAATGGAGACTTGTAAGTATTTCTAAGCGGAAGGCGTGGCATGGCAGATAACTCAGCTGGACCGGCTGAATGGGATATACGGGTAGGCAATAAAAATGTTGCACGGGTCCGGCCCGGCCAGTCCCTTGTCATCGGGAGGAAACCGATACGCCCTCTGCCCGAAGAGGAAGGCCGCACCCGCCTGGATATTATCGATGATACGAAATCGGTTTCAAAGCGCCATGCGCTTTTCACTGCTGATGAGGCGGGCAACGCAACCGTGGAAGACCTTGATTCCACTAACGGCACATATGTCGTTACTGCCAATGACGATCTGTGGCGGATAGTCGCGGATATCCCTTTTGACCTGCCTGTGGAAACTGTGCATCTGCAGCTGGGGGATGTCCCGGTGGATGCCGTCCCCGTTGTTGCATATGAAGAGCCTGAACCTGTTTCCCAGCCTATGGCGGCAGTGTCCAGCCTGTTTTCATATGCATCATCGATCCGTCAGGACGATGCCCATGGAGGTGTGAGGATGTCAGTAGATGACATCCTTGATGTGCGTCAGGGCGAACCGACACAGATGTTCCATGCTATGAAGCAGGATCCCAGCCCTTTCAGCCGCATACATGACACTGCCGTTAGCGGTGGCCGTGCCCGGAATGCAGGGGTTAGCACTGATGGAGAGCATGGCATGGAAACTGGCCAGTCCGCTGAAACTGGCCAGCCTGCTGAAACAGATGATGCCGGACGGCGTGAGCAGGATGGCAAAGCACAGCAGGGCGGGCAGCAGGCAGAACATCGTGATGCTGCGCCGCAGGATCCGGACCGCAAATACCGCCCGCAGCCGCAGGAAGCTGACCCTTCTGAGGATGGGACGGCCGGCTCGGGGGCACCGGAGTATAAGCCGGTGTTTGAGCCGGGCTCTGTATTCGACCGCCTGTCGCGCGGAGAGTTCAGCCGCAAAGAAGAAACTGTTGAAGCTGGCGGGTTCACCTCTGACGATGCGAAGCATACCGGGGATTTTGAGAAACAGTTTGAAATAGCCCGTCAGCCTAAGCTTCTGCGGTTCCTCGCGCTTAATACAACATTGTACGGGGACCTTTACGCCTGGCTTGAGGCGCTGGGGGATGCGGATATTGATAAGGCTTTAAGAAATAATATTGGTTATAAGGCATGGCAAAAGCAGGAAGAACAGAACTCATGACCGGAAACGAAAACACTGCTGATAAAGAAACCTCTGCCGGTACTGCCGCAGAGGAGAGGGCCTCAGTACGTGAAGCCGCACTTGATGCTATGCGTTCGTGGTACAGGGATTACCATGCGATCCATGGCACAACGCCTGTTGAAGATATCCTGCGCCTGCGCAGCCGTCTTGACATGGGCGGCGCCCATCCTGCGGGCATGTCGCAGTTCCTTGTCAATAAAAGCGTCCGGCTTGACAGCCTTTTCCGCGATACGGCATCTTTAACTGCCGGCGGGCGCCGGCTGGGGCGTGTGCTTGCCGAAAGGGACGAAAACCAGAAAAATAACGGCGCAGCTTTCCTGTCAATGAGTATGGGCATTGCTACATGGGCCGGCAGCCGCCGTATGCCTATAGTCCTGTATCCCATTGAAGTGATCCCAGATGAAAACAGCAGTTCGCTGTTCCGCGCAAAAATATCTATCAGCGGTAATGCTGAGCTCAATGAAGTATTCGCTGCTGCTATGAAGAATGCCGGCGTGAGGCTTGAAGTCGATGATATACTCGACAGTTTTGAATATTCCAGCGTACTGGAAGAATCTGCGCGGCTATATGAAGCGATCGCACAGCAGGTGGGCGATAAACTTCCGGATTTCGCTGTTGAGCGTGATATCATAATCGGCAACTTTATCCAGACCTCCACACTTGTGCTTAATGATGCCCGGTCGATCATCAATGATGAGATAAGCGGGGAAACCGGCAACACGGTACTGGACGCGTTGGCAGGCATTGAAGCTGCGAGGGAATCCCTCCGCCAGCCGGATATGCCCGGGTTCAGCCCTTTTGATGGTGATCCGCATGATGAGGTGGGCGCAGGCGATGTGGATAATGAAACGCGGTATGCAGCGCAGGCGGCAAATAACGGCCAGTCAATGGCGCTGCTGATGAGCGCCAACACGGATGCCGCCGAGAATGCCCTTGCTATAGCGACCCGTGCTGCTATGGGCGGGAAAACGGTCCTGTACGCTCCAGGGGTATCGTATCAGAAGCAGCAGTTCATCCATCAGGCTTCAGTGCATGGGGTCGATAACCTTGTTGCCGATATATCGGATAAAGGTTTCAACGCTTCTATAGACCGTCAGCTTATCAGCGCTGTAGGCTTTCAGCAGGGCACCGCAGGCAGCCATTTTGAACAGGTCTCAGATGAGCTCGTGGGGATAAGGGCGCGCCTCAGCCGTTATCTGGGTGATCTCCACGGCACAAATGCAGTGTGGGGGGTATCAGCCTTTGAGACTTTGGAAAACCTCGCCAGGATATCCGCCTTGCCTATGCACCCTTCAACGCATGTGCGCTTAAAACCTTCCGCTGCGCATGCGATGATAGGCAGGGAAGAGGAGTGGGGCAAAAAGCTTGTCCGCCTGGGGCAGTTAGGCGGGTATATCATTGGCCCTGATGATACCGCGTGGTACGGGGCATCCCTGCGCAGCGAAGATGATGCCATCAAAGCGTACCAGCGTGTAGTCGAATTGCTGGATACCCTTCTTCCCCGTATCCGGGAGCAGATACAGAGGACTGTAGAAACATGCGGTTTCCCTATTGCCCATAATGTACAGGAATGGTCACGCCAGGTGGCTGTCCTGTCTAATCTGCGCAGGGTGCTTGATGTATTCCAGCCAGCTGTTTTCGAGCGGGATATAGATTCTATGCTTGAGGCGGTACGGCCTAAGGAAGGGCGGAAGGCTGACGGTACCGACCTCAGTTTCTGGGACCGCAGGAGGCTTACGAAAGAGGCCAAAAGCCTGCTCCGTCCTGGCGCCCGTGTGGACAGCCTGTATGATGCGCTTGCAGTGGTTGCTGAACAGGCCCAGCAGTGGCGTAATTTTGTGCCGCGCGGAGGCTGGCCGGTCCTTCCCAATAAACTTGATGATATTGTTGAGGCTCAGGAAAACCTTGAACGTGATATCACTGCCCTTGATGCTGTGCTGTCAGGTACGCCGGAAGGGTCAGGGCTCGAAAGTATGGAGTTCGTTGATCTTGAAAGCAGGCTGCGCAGGCTTTTTGATGACCACCGTGCATTGGATACCCTTCCTGAGCGTACCCGGCTGATGGATGAGTGCAGCAGCCTTGGCCTTGCAGAACTGGTTGAAGATTTCCGCAGCCGCCAGCTGGAGCCTCAGAATGCCCCCGCTGAGCTTCTCCTGTCCTGGTGGACTACGGTTTTTGAGGATATAGTAAAATCTTCCCCGATCATTTCCAATCAGGATGGTGCGACACTGTCATCCGTTACGGAACGGTTTATACAGATCGATACTGAGCATGTGCGCAGTATCGGCGGTATGGTCAGCCAGGAACTCACCCGCCGCCTTTCAGAGATACTTTATTCAAGGACCCAGGAGGCGAACCAGCTGCATACACTGCTGGCAAGCAGGAATTCTGTGGGTTTTGAGCGGCTCCATAATGAATATGGCGATATCATTAATGCTGCCAAGCCGATCATGGTGGCGACTGCAGCAGCGCTTGCTTCTTCGACACCGTTAAAACAGCTTGCGGATGTTGCTGTGATCGATGCTTCTGCACATACCCATCCTTTGGAGTTGCTCAGTATCCTTGCCCGGGCGAAAAGTGTTATAGTTATTGCGCATGAAAATACAGTTTCTTCTGAATCTGTCAGGGAACTTATACACCTGCTCCCCTCAGTAGAATCCTGTACGCGCGTGAGCTCGCGGGACGCCCGCGATATACGGTTGAGTGCTTTCCTGCGCAATAACGGGTATAACAACGAGACCCCGTCGCTGGCAACTGATTTTGCCAGAGGCCAGGTCGCATACCACTTCGTGGCCGCGAACGGGATGGCGTCAACGTCTACTGGTGCTGTAGAAAGTACGGGAAGGGAAGTAGAAGCTGTTGCGGATATTGTTGAGAAGAAGTCCAGGGAACTTGGACATGTCCCTGCGTCGTACAGGCTGTGCATCGTCTGCCTTACGGATACGCAGAGGATCCGCCTTGGAGCGGAACTGAAGTCCCGTACAGCGGGGCACAGCGATCTGCTGAATTTCGTCAGGCATATACAGATCATCACTATTGATCAGATTGCGGGCATGCGCGCTGCAGATGTGATCCTTTCTGTGAGCTTCGGCAAAAACAGCCAAGGTGTGCTGCTGCAGCAGTTTGGGGCCCTTGAGCGCCCGCATGCGGATGCCATGCTTCTTGACGCGCTGGCCCTGGCCGAGCATGACCTGGATATTGTCGCTACGTTCAAGGCTTCAGATATGAGGGATGAACGCATCCGCCGGGATGGCCCCCTGCTGCTTAAGCGGCTCCTTGCCTGGGCACAGGCGCTGTCCGGCTCCGCGGAGGATATTGCTGATTATGCTTTGCCATGCGAACATAGCGATGATTCTGAGGCGCTTCTGTCTGATCTCGCAAGGCGTATCAAACAGCGCGGCTTGAACGTCAGCATGAATTATGGGTATAACCGCGGGGATCGCATACCGCTTGTTGTCGGGCTGCCGGACAAGCCTTATACGCTTGCTGTATGCACGGATGATGCGCGGTTTATGGATACCGCATCTGCGCGGGTACGGCACCGTTTTAACATTGAAAAGCTGGAAATGCTCGGATGGTCGGTTATGTACGTGTGGAGTGTCGGCATGTTCGTTGACCCCGATAAAGAAGTGGACAGGATAGTTGCGTACCTCGCCAATGCTTATGACGGGAAGTACAATGATAAAAATAAAGGGAATCATAAGGGTAGCAGGGCTTCCGGCTCCGGCAGAGGCCCCGGAAGTGGTTCCGGTACCGGTTCTGATGGCAATCCTGAGAAGGAGCCCGAAGTTTCCGGCAGGGATCTCAGCGGATCCGGAAGCAGCAGGCATTCCGACAGGAGTTCCGGAAAGCAGCAGAGGCCTGGGAATGGTTCCAGTGCAGCTGCTCATGGAAAGGCTTCCTGAATAGTGAATATGATGGATGCAGAGTCCGAAAGCCAGGCCGGCGGCAATTCCTGCAGCGGTAAGGCCCGGGACAGTGCAGCTGCAGGAAGCGGTGAGACCGTCCGTGCGCCTGTGCGGCGCGGGCATAAACGTGTTATCCGTAAAGGGACTGAGCTGTTTGATGCTGACGGCATGGACGGCTTAACAGGCGCATCAGTATCCGGAATGCGTGCTGCCGATGGGGATACGAGATACAGCAGCGGTGCAGGCTGGCGTGAAGCCGATGAAGAGGAGCGGATACTTAATGAGCTCCCTCCCCACTGGGGAATTTTTGACGCGGAAAAACGGTGAGGCGGAGACCGGGATACCGTTTTTTATTTTTATTTTTCTGCATTTTTGCGTGCTGTCCCAGGCCGGCTGCTGCCTCAGTTACGGATATTAGTGATGACGATAGGCGGCGGAGTTTCTGAACGCATTATAGCCAGAGCATTTTTTACCGGCATAGCGAAGGAAACCGCTGCTTTAGGGTCGCTTTGGGCCGTCAGCGCGAATCCGCGGTTCCGGCCTTGCTGTGTTTTTACCACTATTGCGTCTTTTGCTATCAGGCATGTGCCGACGGTTTTCGTATCGCCGCCGCTGTTATCGTAGCTGTCCGGAATATTGTTGTTCCCGCTGTCATCCGCACCAGTATCGGTATTGCCATTCTCGTCGCCTGCACTGCCCCTGTTATTATCGCTGCCGGTTTTATCACGGCTGTCGGGGGTATCTGCGGAATTGGTTTTTTCGTGATCCTGCGGACCGCATGGTCCTGTACTCACAAGGTCTGCCTTCTGCCCAGGGGAGAGGGGCTGCACTGCGCTTGCAGGGGTGATGGATATCACAGTGTATTCCTTGGGGTACAGCGGCGCGTCGGTGATACTAGCCAGGAGTACGGGATCCCCCGCCTTCAGAGGTATTTTTGATATGCGTCCGGCTACCTCGCTCTGGGTATGGGCTGTTTTTGATGTAAGAGGGTTTGCCGGTATCTGTGAAGCTGTAATATCAGATGGCCGGAGTATAGTGCCCTGGGCGATATCATGCTTTGCAATAATAACAGTGTCGTGTGCATGGAATGCCAGTATGCACTGGAAAATCCCCCATACAAGGAGCCCGGTCAAAACAGACATGGATATCCTGCGTACGATATAGCGGGCCCTGCGGGTTTCCAGGTTTGTTGGGGTTTTGTATTTTGGGCTGTCCCTGCGCGGGAGGTTCAGAGAACCGGATAATCGCGAGAATAAAACTGAAAAGGCCTTGCCGGCCTTATGGGACCGGGGATATCCTTCAGGCCTGGAGGATACTCCCGGCCGGGAGGACCCTCTATAATGCAGTGCCTCGCTGTGAAGCGCTTTCCTTTTGTTCATATCCCGCTTTCTGCGAAAATTTTTACGGGAACCGCTGGTTTTATGATATGCATGTGCAAGCGCTGTCCTGTCGAGGCTGCCCTCCCGCAGTCCCCTTATATCCCAGTCGCTGTATTGTCCGGACAGCACTGGCCTGCTACCGGCTGCAGGCAGGCTGCTGCAGCTGTTATGGCTGTCGGGGAACCGCTGTAATGAAGTCATATACACAGGTATACGGTAATCCCGCAGTGCATGAGGACTTTTGGCGCTAATGTGGTCGGATGGCAGACATGCCTGATATTTCCGGCGTGTTGCTATGTGGATAAGTTATAGTGACTGTGCCGGCCTATGCGGGTACAAAGCCGGGACAGGGACCTTATCCCTTATGGGATGCTGTATCTGATGATCCAGAGCTTCTGTCCGTCCGATAGAACCCATGCCCCCTGAAGCTGATCGGCACAGCAGAGTAAACCTGGTGCACCTGGTCCTGGCCGCACCTGGGGCATCGAGTCAAAGGATCGTCATTAAAAGAGCGGACTTCGGTAAAATCATATCCGCAATTCCTGCAGCAGTAATGATATGTTGGCATTTTTCCCCTTAAACACAGCTTTGACAGGCTCCGGCCATTATCGGGCTTTTGCATGAGCAAACATGTCCCTAAACTATCCTAGTAAACCCATGGACTGAGGGGCTTCCCGAGCCCTGGCGGAAGGAGGGGCTTATAGCGTGCATCCCCTTCCGGCAGATGCTTCCGCAGCGTAAACCGTCATGAACCGAGAATACTATACATATATGCCGTCGTTTTTTCGTGAACTGTTTAGTGCGGACCATCGTGTCCGTCCTGATCCCAGGCATCCTGACGATACTCATTTTTATCTCCCTGAGCAGATTGGAGAAATGCAGGGAGGGGTCCTGAGCCGATATTATAAGATGTCCCTTCCTGAGGGTATCCGCAATGATTATGACCCTTCTGATGCCATTTCCCTGCGCCCCATGCAGAGCAGCTTCGAGGATCAGTGGAATGCAGTCAGATGGCGTAATACCGGATGGCTTGACCCGTGGGAATCGGGGAACCCCCTGGCTGCTGCTGAAGGGCGGGATCATCCCGGACTCACGTTCAGCAGCTGGGTACTGGGTATCCGCAGGTCAGAGAAGCAGGGCAGGGGCAGCACTTTTGCCGTATTCCACAGGGGAAGCCTGATCGGGCAGATCTCGCTGGGCGCTGTTACATATGGGGCTATCCGTTCCGGCATTATTGGGTACTGGATCGATCGGGCACAGGCCGGTCATGGGTACATCCCGCGCGCTGCGGCGATTCTGAGTGACTGGGCTTTTTTTGATCCGGCGGGTCCCAGGCTTCACCGCCTTGAGATAGATATGATCCCTGAAAATACGCGATCGGTGCGTGTGGCACAGAAACTCGGCTTTACTGATGAAGGGGTCAGAAAACGGTATATGTATGTTAACGGGCGATGGCAGGACCATCGGATATTTTCGCTGCTTTCCGACGAGTTTCCCCGCGTATCATTAAAACCTTATAAATAATTGTGCGACACGCCGATAAAAACCGCAGTAAATGACAAGCGTGTGATTTAAGGTTAGATATATGGACATTGGATCGATGAGTGGAATTGTATTCATGCTTATCGTTCTCGTGACGCTTTTTGGCATTATCCCTCTTGCCACTAAGAAAGGGATGATGAATGCTGTGCAGCAGGATGAAGATGACGGCGAGCCGGTTTCGCTCCGTCCTGCTGAGGCCGCTTGTGAAGGAGACGGCTTCCGCAGTATTGAGGATTCGGGCGTCGTGGAGTCTGAAATAACAGAGATCAACAGGGATGCGCATCAACATGATGGAGGTTCTCATATGGATGGAGCTGCCCGACGGATTACGCAGGACTATATTGACAGCGTAAGGGAAAAAAGGCGTAAAGCGATCAGGCGCCGCAGAGCCGTAGCGGGTATTCTGGCCGTGCTTGCTGTGGTGTTCGCAGCAGTTGGCGTTATGCACAGGGTATTCTTACTATGCGCCCTTATACCGGCTGCTGTGTTAGCGGCAGTACTTTTTCTCGGAGCCCGTGCTGCTTCGCAGGCACGCAAATGGGAGGACACAGTACACGCTGTAAAAAACAGGCCTGCATGGGAGAGCACCAGGCGGCATACCCTCAACCATAATATCCATATGGTGTCTGCAGGGGCGCGGGATTTCGGCGGTCCTTCAGAGGAGTTTGAAACTGAGACAGATGCTATGAGCCAGATGGAGATCCAGGAAGCCCTGACCCTTGCGATCCGCGAGCAGGGCACTGCAATCCGCCGCCGTTCCCTTAAAGAAGCAGGATCTTCCCATACGCCTGCTGCATATCCCTATGATGACGGCATAACTGGTACCAACGCCAGTGTTAATGCTGCCAGCACCGATACTTCTATCCCGGAGGCCGGCGGTACTGAAGATACTGCTTCATCCTTTGAGGTATCAGCATCTGATACTTTCCTCAGCAGTACTGCCGCTGCCGTCAGCAGCCGTGAGATCATATCCCGCCGTCAGGTGGCCCGGGCTGTTCCGCCTGCTGACCCTCCTGCGATCCCTTCCTCTGATATGGCTACGGGCGTTCAGGCCCCCATACAGACATCAGACTCGCTTGGCACTGATATTGATGCAGTAATTGAGCGCCGCCAGTTTGCCGGCAGCAAAGAATAGGCTGACGCAGGTGTTATGCGTGATGGCGGCGGCTCTGGCGTTTCCTATATATTGTAACGCTTTCAGCATAGCTTTTAGCACTCGGGCTGATTGAGTGCCAGCCTCACGCTATTATAGGTTTTAGCGTTCAGTGCGGATGGGTGTTCGTCAGCTGCTCACTTGCCCGTACGCTGAAAAGAAAGAACACTTTTCGGAAAGGATGGTAACAGTGGCAATAACACTTAAGCCATTAGAAGATAAGATCATCATTAAGCAGGCCCCTGCAGAGACTACGACTGCATCTGGCCTTGTGATCCCTGACACTGCTAAGGAAAAGCCTCAGCAGGGTGAAGTCCTTGCTGTAGGCCCCGGCCGCCGCGATGACAAGGGTGAGCGCGTACCGATGGATGTCAAGGAAGGCGACCGCGTCCTGTATTCCAAGTACGGCGGTACTGAAGTAACATATAAAGGCGAAGATTACCTGATCGTATCTGCGCGCGACGTCCTGGCTATCCTCCAGTAGCAGGATACGCGGCCGGATATACTGCCATGCGCCGGGAAGCGCAGTAAGCTGACCGGGGATGGCTGTTGATTTTGGGATCCCCTCTGCATATCAGCAGGGGGGATTTTTATATGCAAAGCTGTGTGGTGCTTCCTGTCAGATTCTGTGCCGCTTCCTATATCAGATTCTGAAACGCATAGGGTCCCCGGCACCCCAATTCCCCGGCACCCCCTTAAAATAGTTGTGTGGCATACGATTTTAAGCACCGCGCAATAATCGATACTATTGCTGGCTACCAGCAGGGAAGCGTTGTGCCCTGTATCCCGGGTGTGATCCCCTATAAGCTTTCCAGCAATGAGAATCCTTACGAACCTTTGGAAAGCGTAAAAAAAGTACTTGAGGAAAATGCCATACCGCAGATCAACAAGTACCCTGAAATGCGCTGCACTGATATATGCAGGCGTATCGCAGAGCTGAATAATGTTTCGCTGGATAATGTCGTTGCAGGCTCCGGTTCCACAGAGGTGATCGTCCAGCTGGTCAGCGTAGTTGCAGGGGCGGGCGATGAAATCATCTATCCGTGGCGCAGCTTCGAAGCTTATCCGATCATCATTGCGGCTTCAGGTGCTACAGGTGTGCCGGTGCCTCTGGCCTCTGACGGGCGGCATGATATTGATGCCATGATTGCCGCTATAAACAGCCGTACCCGCCTGGTCGTCGTGAATAACCCTAACAACCCTACAGGGGCTCCTGTAACCCGCGGCGAAGTATCCAGGCTTATGGATGCAGTGCCCGAAGATGTGCTTGTACTGTTTGATGAGGCCTATTTCCAGTTCAATACCGATCCTGAGCGCAGTATTGCCCGCGATATCTTTGATGAATACCCTAACGTGGTGATTGCCCAGACATTTTCCAAAGCGTATGGGCTGGCGGGGCTCCGCATAGGCTATGGTATTGCACAGCCTGAAATCGTCAGCGCTATGCTCAAAGTTGCGCTGCCTTTCGGTGTATCAGATCTGGCCCAGAAGGCAGCTTTGGCAAGCCTGGATGCCCTTGATGAGCTGCAGAACAGGGTAGATGCCATTGTGGCTGAACGTAAGCGTGTTATGGGGGCGCTTCGGGGCCAGGGCTGGCTGTCTGTCCCGGAATCGCAGGCGAATTATTTCTGGCTTCCGCTGGGCAGCAGGACTGCAGAGGCTGCTGCGAGGTTCCGTGCGCAAAGCCTTGCAGTGCGGGCATTTGACGGTGAGGGTATCAGGGTCTCCATTGGCGTCCCTGAAGCTAATGATGCAGTTATTGAGGTCTGTGCAGGGCTAAGTGCCGATGGTTTTGTGCGGTAAATAGAAAAATTTTCCTGAATCCGGCATGTTGGACTTGCATAATTGCATAAAAAGTGGCAGACTAACAAAGTTGCCCATGCCATGAGCATCGGCAAAGGCGGATTTCCCAAGCGGTCAAAGGGAGCTGACTGTAAATCAGCCGCTATTAGCTTCAGTGGTTCGAATCCACTATCCGCCACGCCCCGATAGCTCAGTGGTAGAGCACTTCCTTGGTAAGGAAGAGGTCGCGAGTCCAATTCTCGCTCGGGGCTCCATAGCGGGATAGCTCAGCTGGCTAGAGCGTACGACTCATAATCGTAAGGTCGGGAGTTCGAGTCTCCCTCTCGCTACGAGGCAAATTGTGTAAGTGTAGTCCATAGCACACTATAGTTTAGTGTGCTTGGAACACTTAATACATTAATGAAAGGTGAACAATGGCAAAGAAGAGTGCCGATATTCGTCCTGGCATTACGCTGGCGTGCACCGTATGCAAGGAACGCAACTATATTACAACTAAAAACCGCCGTAATACCCCGGACCGCCTTGAACTGAAAAAATTCTGCTCCCGTTGCGGTAAGCAGACGCTGCATCGCGAGACCCGCTGACCCGTCCGGCCTTTCAGAGGCGGCGGCAGTGCCATGCTGCATCAGTCCTGCTTTTATTGCCAGACGCTGGAAAGGCTGTAAACAGGTCTGCGCTGCAGATGATCTGAATTGTGACTTTGCCCGGTTTCATGCCGGGTTTTATTTTTCCTGCTTTTACCCCAGCAGTTATCCGGATATGAACCGGATTCCCGGAATATGAACGGAATGTCCCCAAGCTGCTGTGCTTTATCGGGGTTCTTGTGTACATTAGCGGAATATAACTTAAATTCCACCGCATATGGACAGCAGCAGAAACCGGGACGGAGGCTAGTATGGATATACTGCGCACAAAGTCAGTCGAACATTCGCTTGAAGAGACTGCGGAAAAAGGCAGGAGACTTAAGCGTACTTTGAGTGCATGGGATCTTGCAATGATGGGCGTTGCGGTCGCTGTGGGTGCGGGGATATTCTCTGTAGGCGCGCAGGCTGCAGCTTTCCATGCGGGGCCTGCTGTGATCATCAGCTTTATTATTGCCGGGGTAGTGTGTGCTGCGGCCGCATTATGCTATGCGGAGTTTGCGTCAATGGTCCCTGTTGCGGGATCAGCGTATTCCTTCACCTATACCACAATAGGCGAGTTCATTGCATGGATAATCGGATGGGATATGATCCTTGAAATGATGATGGCCGGGGCTGTGATTGCCAAGTACTGGGGTATATATCTGACCGATTTCACCAAACTCATGGGATGGAACATTTCGACCCGCATCCGTTTCGGTGCCGTTACCTTCGACTGGGCGCCCGCTGTGATCGTTACTTTTTTTACCCTTCTGCTGGTGCTGGGGACCCATCTGTCATCACGCATTGATGGGGCATTGACAGTACTCAAAATAGCAATCGTGCTTTTTATTGTTATTGCCGGATTCTTCTACATCCGCTGGAGTAATTTTATTCCTTTTATACCGACGCAGGAACATCTTGCGGCGGGCGCATCCGGCGCAGTATCAGGGTCAGCAGTTGAGCAGCCGCTGTGGCAGTGGGCTACTCATATGACGCCTTCCATATATGGGGTGCCGGGGATACTTTCAGGTGCTGCCCTGGTCTTTTTCGCCTTTATCGGCTTTGATATTGTTGCCACTGCTTCGGAAGAGGCAAAGGACCCCGGCAGGACAGTGCCGCGCGGCATCATCCTCGGCGTCAGCATCGTTGTAGTTATGTATATACTCGTCGCGTTCGTTACGACCGGCATGGTGTCGTATAAACGACTGGCTGCTGCCAAAGACCCGTCGCTGGCAACTGCTTTTGAACTTGCGGGCGCACAGTGGGCAGCGAAAATCATTTCCTTTGGCATCGTTGTGGGCCTGACAACTGTAGTTATGGTGCTGCTCCTCGGCCTTTCCAGGGTCGTATTTGCCATGAGCCGCGACGGCCTTCTGCCAAGAGGGCTGTCAAAAACCGGGAAGCGCGGGACACCGGTACTGCTTCAGATAAGCTGCGGTGTAATAATCGCAGTTATCGCCTCGTTCTTTGATGTCTCGATCCTGTCCGATATGGTCAACATCGGTACGCTGTCAGCGTTTATGCTGGTAGCTGCTGCTGTGCCGATCATGCGCAGGAAACGCCCTGACCTGCACCGCACTTTTAAGGTCCCGGGAAGCCCATGGGTCCCAGGGATCGTGGCACTGCTGTGCCTGTTCATGATGATCAACCTGTCCGTTTTGACATGGCTGCGTTTCCTTGTATGGCTTGCCATAGGCATGGCTGTCTATTTCGGCTATTCATACAGGCATTCGAAGCTGAACGGTGAAACTTGCCAATAACAATAATATAGGTAAATATAAGTAATCAATACGGACGGCACAGGCCGCATCAGACAGGCTGGAAAGGGCCCATGCCGGATGACAGCCGGGAAACTGCAGGTTATATAGATAAACTATTAAAAAGATGGCCTGGCTGGGCGGCAGTCTGGCTGGGCGGAGACCCGCTACCTCTCCCGGCAGCCTCAGCAGCGGCAGCTCAGCTTAATGTGATGAAGATGATGAGGGCGATGATGATCCTGACTGCGAGTTTTTCAAAGCAGAGCTTGAAGACTTCTCATCATATGTTTTCGTGATGATGGCCTCTCCATCCTCAGTGCAGATATTGAGCTTAAGGTGCAGATCTTCCAGCTTTGTCTGCTGCTGGATCTGTTTGACAATCTGCCCTCCGATGGTTGCATACTGGTCGGCAAAAAGGTCTTTCTTGTTCCTGAGGTTCTGTTTGACTGTATCGAGAGGCTGTGAACCGAAGAGCGAGTTATTGAGGGTGACTGTCATAACAACAGTTTTGCCCTCGGCAGCCAGCGAAACCTTGCCGTCTTTGCCCATCTGGGTGTTAGCAGTTTCAACCTGCTTTGTGATATCGGGGGACGCTATATAATCAGCCAGTTTTTTGGCATCGGAAGAGGCCTGCCGGGAAGCTCCCGCAGAAGGTGAAGATGATGCGGATAAGGATGGTGTACCTTTTGGCTGTGAAGCAGGTTTTTGCTGTGACCCGCACGCTGCCATGCCCAGCAGCGCCGCAGAAGCAACGAATGCGGTTATCCCGCGGAAAATTATTTTAGGCATCTTGTGCATCGTCGGTCCTTCGATCTTGTTTTGTACGGCCTGTTGTATCCGCCGTACAGCGGCCATAGCATTTTTAACATACGGTGCTAAGTATAGCAGGGGAAACGTATGGGCTGGGCAGATCGGGTGCTGCAGCAGTATCGCGGCATGGTACTGCGACGCCAGCGGCGTCTGACAGGGGATAAATCACTGCGGAAAGATAGGATAGTTACAGGAATAGTTGTGGAACATGGAGCGTATTTATGATGGCAGGCCATCCTGATACTGTGAACAGCAACCCCGTTTCTTTTGCAGATATTACAACTATGCGTATCGGGGGACGCATAGGGAAGTTCATTCAGCCCGCATCGCGCGCTGAATTTATCCTGTCCCTTGTCGATGCTGACAGCGAGCACCTGCCTTTATGCGTTATTGGCGGCGGTTCCAACATGCTCGTCAGTGATGATGATTTCAATGGGGTCGTTGTGCGTGATGCACGCCGTAAGGTTTCCATACTGGATGAAGCAGTCCCAGCAGGGCCTGGGGAGCCGAAGCTGGTGCACGTTGAGGCAGAAGCAGGTACGAATTGGGATGATTTCGTGGAATACACTATCCGCATGGGGATGGAAGGCATTGAAGGACTGTCCGGCATCCCCGGGACCGTTGGTGCGAGCGTAGTGCAGAATATCGGCGCTTACGGGCAGGAAGCGGCATCAGCGGTCAGTTCGGTGCAAGTGTGGGACCGGAAGGCCCAGAAGGTCATTAACCTTAGAAAAGAGGAAATGGGCTTCGGGTACCGGACATCACTGCTTAAAAAGACAATGTATGAGGGTATGGATGAGGGGACGAATGGGCGTACCCCCTCGCAGTATTTCCCCAGCCCGCGCTATATAGTCCTTTCAGTGGTTTTTGAGCTGCGGCATAGTGCAACGGGTGTGGTTGGCATGGCGCAGCTGGCGAAGGCGCTGCAGGCCAGGGTCGGGGAACGTATTGCTGCGAGCGATATCCGTACCGCAGTACTGCAGATACGTACCGGGAAGGGCATGGTGGAAGACCCTTCGCGGTATGGGAATCCGTGGATGAAGGGGACAAAGGATACGGCAGAAGTCCGTAATGCGCATCAGGCTGATGGGATACAGCCTGACTATGACCGCTGGAGCTGTGGCAGCTTTTTTGTCAATCCTGTTATCACCCCTGCCCAGGCTGATGCCGTTCTCCCAGTTGACGCCCCCCGATTTGCAACGATACTTCCGGACGGCAGCGAGGGCATCAAAACTTCGGCTGCATGGCTTATAGACCGTGCGGGGTTCCATAAAGGGTTTACCGTTAACGGCCGTGCTGCGCTGTCATCGCGCCATACGCTTGCTTTGACTAACAGGGGTGGCGCGCGTTCGGATGATATTATCCGGCTTGCCCGGACAATTCGTGAAGGCGTACAGCAGGCGTTCAATATTGATCTCGTCCCCGAGCCGGTGTTTATAGGACTGTAATGTATCATCGCTGTCTGCATATGCGGGTGTTTCATTTTCACCGGTAACGCTACACTGTAGATAGAAGTTTTGAAACGGCAGCCGAAGCAGGAGGCATTATGGCGTACGTTATTGCGGAACCTTGCGTAGATGTGAAAGACCGTGCATGCGTTGATGAGTGCCCTGTTGACTGTATTTATGAGGGTCAGCGGACGCTGTACATTGATCCGAACGAATGCGTGGACTGCGGCGCCTGCGAGCCCGTCTGCCCTACGGAAGCCATATTTTATGAGGATGACCTTCCTGATGACTGGGTCTGGTATAAAGATGCCGCGGCCACCCTTTTTGATGAAGTAGGGGATCCGGGCGGTGCGCAGGCTTTTGGCATTATTGACCATGATGATCCGCGTGTTGCTGAGCTCCCTGCTGATGTTAACGCGGAATATCTCAACAACCATAGCCTGTGAGTGCCCGGCTGACTCAGATCCCCAGGCTTGCTGAACCCTTTCCGAATTTTTCGCGGATCCTGTCAAGCGCAGATTCAATTTTCGCAGTATTTGGCACAGGGTTTTTACTTTTATTTTTACTTTTCTGATACGGCTCCTGCTGCAGAAGGCTTTGAGCGTTTTTGCCTGCTTCTGCCGCATCAGTATCGTGTCCGGAGCCGGGAGAGGCGTTGCAGTTATCCTTGTTTTCCCCGGCAGGTACCGCTACATCCCCCTCATCTAAATCATCTATGGAAGGCTGGTACATAGTCGAGGATGCAGGGGAAAAATGGGAGGTACTGACGCCAGCCAGCCGGATAAGCCGGGGCACCTCAGCGTCCTTCCCTTTTTCCGGCTGCTGCATTTTAAGGAGCCGGGCCAGGAGCTGACGGGAAATAGGGTATATCTGGGCGGCAGAATTCATCGGCTGCGTTACAGTCAGTGATTTTGATATGTGAGACAGGTCTGATAAGCGTAATTTTACCGTGACGGTACGGGCGTAGATCTTTTTGCGGCGCAGGGTTGAAGCCACATCGTCGCAGCACCATCGCAAAAGCCCCGAAATTTTCAGCCAGCTGTTGGTATCTTCCGCGAATGTGCGTTCTGCGCCAATAGATTTTTCGGCTGCAGATACGACTACTTCACTTGACCCCAGCCCGCGTGCTGCCTGGTAAAGGTACCGGGCATGCGCTGCGGACCGGAGTGCGCTTGTGAGGCTGGATATGCTCATATCCGCCAGCTGCTTCACAGTGGATATCCCCCAGGCTGATAGGGACCGTTCGGTGGAAGGGCCGATCCCGGGGATTGCCCGTATGGGCATCATCTGGATAAATTCGGCCTGCCTGGTCCGGGGGATCATGAGCATGCCGTCCGGTTTTGCATTTGTTGAAGCCAGCTTGGCGATAAGCTTATTTGATGCGATGCCTACGGAACAGGTCACTCCAATGCGCCCTTTCACAGTCCGGCGTATCCACGCCGCTATTTCGCGCGGGTCTTTCCACTGCAATAATGCGCCTGAAACGTCCATATAGCATTCATCTACAGATACTTTTTCGATCCTGTCGGTGATCCGGGCGAATATTCCGAAAACCTGGCTGCTCATGCTGCGGTAATACTGCATATCTACAGGGAGGAATATGCCCTGAGGGCAAAGCCTGTGTGCAGCAGCGGCCGGCATGGCTGAGTTGACGCCGAATTTCCGGGCTTCATAGCTGGCTGCAGATACTACTGCCCGGCGGCCTGTCCCTATGATCACAGGTTTCCCCCTGAGCTCAGGATGCCGCACGGTCTCGCATGAGGCATAGAACGCATCCATATCGATATGCAGCACAGTACATCCGTTGATATCATCGCCCCAGTCGTGCTTGGCGGATTCAAGGCGCGGCGCAGTACTCATGCTGCCAATTTTAGACCGGATGTGTGGAACTGTCAGGAGGGGGTGCAGGGGAGGGATACCGGCGGCTGCCCTGTCTGCCGCCATTTGTATGCTGAGGATATAGTGCCTTAGGTTTTTATACCGTAGACATAGTGAGTTATGAGTTTGAGATCATATATAAGATGCGGGGATGATTTATAATGAGGATCAAAATCCGGGAGTTAAAGCAGCAGCTTAACACCGAGATCCAATTGATGGACAGGAAGTCCAGTGAGTGTCGCCAATGGCTGTCGCGGTTTTCTGTATTTGATCTGCAGTCGTATGAGCTGCAGGGGGAGGCTTATACGGCGCTGACATCCAGGATCCATTCGCATTCTGAGTTCCTGCGTTCCCAGTCGCTGCTTTTTGATGCTGTTAAAAAAGGTGACAGGAAAAACCTTGCTGCGCTGGGTGAGCTGCGTCCGACCGAACCTGACGGCTCTGTGGATACAGGCCATCTGGAACAGCTGATCAGCGATATGCAGAGCCGTGCTTCGCATCTGGAGGATATGTGCGGCAGGGCGCGATCCCTTTCAAAATCGGCAGAGGGCAATGCCGCGGCTGACAGCCTGGCGGAGGCGACTGAGCATCTTGATGCGGTGTGTGAGGTTGCTGCCCGGGGATACAGGGATGCCCTTGACCGGGTGCACCGTTACATAAATATATCATCAACTATATCATCAACGTTTTATGCGGATGTCCAGAACCTTATCCCTGTTATCTCACAGGCGTCCGCTGCCGCCCGTGCGATAGCGGAAGGCCGGGATGCTGATATGGCATGGGCAGAAGCTGTAGATAACCAGTGGGGTGTTGCCGTACAGTCTGAAATAAAAAAATATATGACCGGAGAGGAGTGGGAGGCTTATAAGAAGGCAGTTGCGGACGGCTGGCAGGCTTCTGATTTCTATAGAGCTGGAAAAGGGGAGAAGGATCCGGCGAAGAATAATAAAGCGTTATGGAAAGGCCTGGCGAAGCTTCCGTCGTGGCTTCTTACATCCGGGATGGCAGCTGCTGCTGTGAAGGCTATGGAAAATATGGCTAACGGCAAATATACGGAGTTCAACCCGGATATCAAATCCCTGCAGGAGGCAGTGAGGTTCCTTTTTGCAAGGGATGGTTCAAAGAGATCTTCTTTTGCCAATGTTCACCTGTATGGGTATAAAAAGAGTGTATTGTTAGACTGGATGATAGGTGCATCTGACTCCTTTGCCCACAATACGCTCATGGTCTCAACGGATAAGGGGGATCCTCATGCTCCTTGGGTGGGGCGGGCGATGGTTAATAATATCCTGAATTTGATAAAGAACATTAAGCCCGTTTGGGTCAGGCTTGATACAGGTGAGATCACTAAATCTATCTGGGGCAGTACCCCTGTCGGTTTAGGCATAAATCTGAGTATTATGCTGCCCCCTCAAGGGAATACAAGCTCGGCGCGTATGGTCATCATAGGGGTAGAACCGTATCTCTCGCATGTGGTAACTGCCGAAACCAAACCAGATGGGACAACTGCAAACTTATCATATATGTATGTAGCAATGTCGGGAGGTATGGGAGACCTTATCAATTTTGCGCATAATCTACAAAACATTGAAGGATTTGAGGGTTGGGATGTAGTGGGAGCTTCAGGGCACGCCGCATTTAATGAGGGCTTTGGAAAGGTGAAGAGTTTTATTGCTGAACAGCTGCCTAAACTTGCGGGTAAAACTGTAGAGGCTTTTACGATCCTGCAGGAATTTGCCAGTGATGTAATGGACGAAGAAAGGAACAGGAAGCGTGCGGATAAAGTGAATAAGCTTAATGATGCTGGGCATTTTTATGAGCGTAAAGAGATATTCAATGATATGGGAGTTATTTTCCGGTACAAGGGTATCCATGGAGAGCATGATGAAAGCTATGTGGATCCAATAGTTGAGATGCTTTCTAAACCTGAGGTACAAACTAAAATCAAGCACGCTATAGAAATGTATAACCGGTTACACCCTGGGAAAAAGTATCGTTTCTCGGAATTCGCCCAAGATATTAAAAAGAATCTTTTAGATATACCCAAGGCATCTGATAAAAGCGAACTTGCGAGAACGAAGGACTTTATTGATTGGACGGGGAGATACGCGAATCTGGTGTATAAGGAGGATTGTTTCGATCCGAATGATGGGAAGTGGCATAAGGCTGGTGAGAAGGTTGGTCTTGGTAGCGGGCAACTCTCAAATTATACTTATGCTACTGGTGCTTATAGGCTTTATGCTTTTGCTCCGGGGCGGGGGGAGTGATAGGGGTGTTGTCTGATCGTGAGTATTCGCGCCGGGTACGGTTGGTTGTTGGGATTGTATTAGGTGTTGTTGCTGCTATAGCTGTTGCTGTTGGTGGTTTTTCGTGGTATTGGCATCGTATTGCTGCTGATGCGGCTTATCGTCAGTATGTGCGGTGGAGTATGGTGGAGGAGTTTGAGGGGCGTGATTGGAATCATCCTCCTTTGGGTGATGCGCCTCGGGGTTTCTCATATGGGGATAGTTTTGATCCTGATGCTTGGCCTGTTGGTCCTATTTCTTCTGAGCGTGTTGCGGGTTTGAGGAAGGCGATTAGTGTGTATAATTTCCTGTTTCCTGGGGATACTGTTTCTTTTGAGAGTGTGAAACGGGCGTATGGCAAGGATTTGAAGCGTAATGTTGAGCAGGGCTGGAAGCTGGATAAGAAGGAACACGCCTTCGTATACTGGAGCCGGCGATACGCGAACCTGGTGTATAAGGAGGATGTTTTTTCAGGCGGTCGTTTGCTTCATAGGAAAGGTGATAAAGTTAAAGCCCATATTTCTAATTATGATTATGTGGCGAATAGTGAGGACGATTATTCAAGTTATATGTTTTCGGGGCGGGGGGAGTGACGAAGACAAATGATGCCATCTGCCCATATCCATCGCCGCCTCCTGCGCACACCGTCATTACGCACAGTACTGATATGCATCCTTGTTTTCCTGCTCGGAATTATCGCAATAACAATCCGGGCACAGTACCATAACGAAGTGGAAGTCCCACAGCAGCAGAAATTGTGCGAGAGTATGGTTCTGGAATTTAGCAATCATTTTGGAGATGCCCCTGCTCAGTGTTCACCCAGATACGGGCATACCCCAGACGACTGGCCTGACAACCCATTTTCTTCCGAACAGATACAGGATATCAAAAAAGCAATCAGTAAATATAACTTCTTATACCCTAAAAGGGCAGTTTCTTTTGAGAGTGTGAAGAGGGCGTATGGCAGGGATCTTGCGCGCAATATTTCAACCGGATGGCGGATATATACGAGGGAGATGTATTTTGCTTATTGGTATGGGGATTATAAGTCGGGAATTAAGTATGGAGCTTAACAGTATAAGGATATAGGAGTGTATGCGATGTTATCAGACCGTCAATATGATAGCCGGGTACGGATCGGCATTATAACGGTTATCACAGTTCTGGTATTTTCTCCAGTTATTATGGCCGGAAGTACCAATATACTGAGATACATCCAGGATATGCGGGCGACTTCGGTGTCAATGGTGGATGAGTTCCAAGGACTGCTTGACACAGACCATCCGCCTTTTGGGGAAAAACCCGCGAATTTCATACCCGGGCTCTCGCTTCCGGAGTGGTGGCCCGCTGATCCTATCCCCGCTGAAAGGGTGCCTGCTGTCAAGAAAGCAATCAGTGTGTATAACTCCAGAATCCGTAAATTATATCCAGATTGGACCGTCACTTATGAAAGTGTAAAACGGGCATACGGCAGGAACCTTGCGTATAATATACGGCACAGGTGGCAGCTGGGCAGGAAGGAAAAGCAGTTTGTAGTATGGTGCAGGAATGATGCCGATCTGGTATACAGGCATCCTGTGGTAATGCAGGATGAGCTCCATCATAAGAATGAGCGTGTTGAATACCCTCCTACAAATTTTGATTACGTCAATGATACCAGCGGGAAGTATAAGGATTATACGTTCTGGAGTAGTTGGGATGACATTGATACTGACTATTATTAGGCACTAATTTTTATTTTTTGAGTGTGGCCAGTATTTAACAATTTAACACCATTAATGGAGACAGTTTTATGGGTTTATTGCCTGAGCGTGAAAGGCTGCGCAGATATGATGCTCTGCGCAGGGAATATACGGCATCAATGGATGAGATGTCGGACCATGAAGAAAAGCTTAAAGGCTTAAGGAAAGGGCTTGAAGAGCTGGGTTCTGAATTCGATGTATGCAGCATGCAGGTTGAGCGGCTGATTAGCGAACAGGTTGCAGCAGGATCGTTGCCTCGGCATTTTGATAACGACCTGTATGGTATCCGCCTTCTCCGCGAAGAGCAGCTCCTGGAGCTTGACGAGGAACAGGACCGGCTTCGGCTTGAACTGGATAAAATCCGCGGCACCATGGAGAAGCTGGATATCGAGTATGCCAGGGGTATCCGCCGCATGGATGAAGGCCTTGGAAAGGGCGGCTGCTCACAGGGCACGTGACCGGCCTGAGCCGGCAGATATGCATAGACAATAAAAGAACAAAAAGGGAAGTACAGCAGAAAACAGCAGCAGGAGGCTAATAATATGGCGAATATGACAAAAAGCACTGTATCTTCCTCTTCCGGAGGGGGATCTATTGTTTCTAAGTCTGATACAGCATCTAAAGCTGGCTCTGACCTTGTTACAGGGATGGCGGATTATCAGAACTGCCCTATGGAGCTTATTGCTGCACAGGGGCAGGTGCCGGGGAACCAGCAGCATGATGCTGCAGTAGTGGAAGTGGTGTCTGATGCCCTCGGTTCATGGGAGCTGCTGGCTGAATCCGATAAGCAGGGTATCCTGAAGGCCGCTGCTGCCCTAAGCGAAAGTGACCAGGCTGCCAGCCGGAATTTTAAGCAGGGCAAGTAGCAGGGAGCCGGCTTTAGGCAGCTGCCTGCTTTTGGAGCTGCCTGCGGCCGTAAAGGCAGTGCGGCGATTGCGAGCGAGTATGTGCCCCGCCTCAAATGCCCTCAAATGCTTTTACTGAGCTTCATTATTTGGCTGTCGTGCTGCTGCCAGCGACAGGCCAAACATGACGGCAATCACCACTTTTATGGAATCAAGGATGAGGAACGGTGCGGATGCATAAAGCAGAGGCATAAAAGGGACATGCGTAATAATGCTTTGTACCCCAATGCCAATACCGTAAAGGGCGGCCATAAGTCCTGCTGCACAGGAAGTGGCATAGCGCAGTGCGAGCAGCGCTTTGTGTGTATGCCCGCTATCCGCTGCTGCGGAATGGGACCATGTTGCGCCGGCCAGCAGTGCGGAGATAAGTGTAGCTGCGAGGAACCCCCAGATAAAACCTGCGCTGGGCCCTATAAGTGCGGCGGCGGACATCCCTCCTGAAAATACGGGCGCCCCCATAGCGCCTAATGCAATATATGCGCTTACCGCTGCAGTGATCTCGCTTAGCGAAAGCACCAGTGCCATGCACATAAGGGCCCCTGTCTGCAGGGTGATCCCTACCGGTGTACCTGGAATGGGGATGCGTCCCAGGGCATTGGCGATGACCAGGGAGATCAGGGCGATGGCGGACCGCAGTGCTGAGGAGAGCAGCCGGTGGTGTGCAGCTGCGGCGCGCAGCCGCGGGATAAGGCCTGACAGAGTTTCCATAAATGCTCCTTTAGTGTTTTCCTGAAAATCGGTTACGTAACCGGCCATATACAGCCGTTTTCCTGGAAAATTTGTATAAAACAACAAAATCTTACTGCTGATTTTGTATTTTCCCTACAGTTTTCCACATATTTCAGGTAAATTTCATACACTATGATAGCTGTACGCACATGCCCTGTTTATTGTTGGGATCGATAAAAAACAGGTACAATTTTTATAGGTTTATATAAAGCGCTATCCGCATGATTGTAGTACTTTGGAAGTTGTGTTTTATGGGAAAAGATGGGATCGGGATCGTTCGGGGCATATAAGGCTAGTTCATCTGGACACTGTTAACTCTGCGAATGACTATGCATTCGAACATACTGCCGGCGGGTCCGGCAGCGATACCCGGTTCTTGTTAGAATCTACAAAAAATTGTATAGCCGTTATCGCCGATAACCAGACAGGCGGGCATGGGCGGCTTGGGCGCGAGTGGGTCTCCCATCCGGGAGGGTCGCTGACTGCCTCTTTTGCTGCAGCCATCCCTCAGAAGGCTGTCACTAAAGGGTATTCAAACTGGCTGACGGTGCTTGCCGGCGTGGCCGCAGCAGATTCATTGGAAGATTTGTTTGCTTCATGCTCCGGAGCCAGCCAGCCTGGGGATTCGGCCTCTGCCCTGCCGGGGGGATCTGATAGACGTAATAATAGCGGTGCTGCTATCCCTGTATCTGCCAGCCTGAAGCTTAAATGGCCTAATGATATTTATATGAACGGCAGGAAGCTTGGCGGCATATTGATCCGCCTGGGGGCAGACAGCCTTGATGGCGGTCCCGGCAGGGATACTTCACGTGAAGGTACTGGGGCTGCCGGCAGGGGGGAGCCTATGGTTCTTGCTGTGATCGGGATAGGGATCAATTGCGCAGTCCCCGCTGAGAAATTTAACGGGTTTGATGCAATATCGCTCAGCTCTGTTATGGATGTCCCGGCTGCAGGGCCTTTATTTACAGCTTTCCGGGACGGGCTCGCTGAAAGTATCGCTGTGCGCCTGTCTCAGATGCTGTCTGATTTTAAGTCCTCGCCGTCAGAAACATGCCGGTACCTCAGAAACAGGGCTGAAAAGCTTGATTTTCTCAGAGCCAAGCCTGTAACTGTCTCACTCCCCTCAGGCGAAACATTTACGGGTACGGCAAAAGGGATATCTGCTGATGCTTCGCTGGCTGTTGGGCTCGAAGACGGTTCCCTACGGCGTATAACCGTCGGGGATGTTTCTGCCGGCGTTCCGCAGCCTGCGCAGCACACAATACACACAATAACTGTAAACAGCACAGTAAACAAGGGCAGATAAGGGTATATAAGGAAGTCTGATATGAAAAAATTGCTCGTTGCCAACAGGTCCGAGATCGCCCTGCGTGTTATCCGCACGGCAAAGGAAATGGGTATTGAAACGGTAGCCGTATACTCCGAGCCGGACCGCCGCGCCCCTTATGTTGACCAGGCGACAGAAGCGTATTATCTTCCCGGGGATACATATAACGAAACATATCTTAACCAGGATGCGATCCTTGATATTGCCCGCCGCAGCGGGGCAGATGCCATACACCCGGGGTACGGGTTCCTCTCGGAATCTGCGGATTTTGCTGCGCATGTGCTGGAACGCGGGCTTACATGGGTCGGCCCCAGGCCGCAGGTGCTTGAAGACCTCGGGGATAAGATCAGTGCCCGGCGTGTGGCCCATGTGGCACAGGTTCCGCCGGTACCGGGCATCAGCGAACCCGTCGATAATGTGCACACACTGGTGGAATTTGGTGCAAGCTATGGGTATCCGGTAATGATGAAACGTACCGATGGCGGCGGCGGGCGCGGCATTACTGTAGTGAAGGACGAAGACGGGCTCAGGTCTTTCTACTCTGCCCATGATTCCCTCCAGGGCAGTGATCTGGGCAAATACTTCATTGAGAAATTCGTAGCCCACGCGCGGCATGTGGAAACGCAGTGCGGGCGTGATTCGCTGGGGAATTTTACCGTGTATTCCACCCGCGACTGCTCTGTACAGCGCAGGAACCAGAAACTCATTGAAGAGGCCCCTGCGCCTTTCCTCAGCGACAAAGTGCAGGCACGCCTGATGACATACTCCCGCAGGCTTTTTGATTCAGTCGGATATGAAGGCCTGGGGACCTGCGAATTCATGGTGACCCCAACAAGCGACGTGTATTTCCTGGAAGTCAACCCCCGCCTGCAGGTAGAGCATACGGTAAGCGAGGAAGTATGCGGGATCGACCTTGTACGGGAGCAGCTCAATATTGCAGACGGCAAAGAGCTTACCCAGGCAGGGGAACCGCGAGGGCATAGTTTCGAGCTGCGTATCACCAGCGAAGACCCGCAGAAAAACCTTACCCCGGGCTCCGGCACCATAGAGCACCTCCATTTCCCCTCAGGCCCGGGCATACGGATCGATTTCGGCGTGGCTGAAGGCAACACTGTTTCACCCAAATTCGATTCCATGATGGGAAAGATCATCATTACTGCCCGTACCCGTGAAGAGGCTATACCCCGCGTGCTGAGGGCACTTGATGAATTTGATATCACAGGGATCACAACACCTTGCGAACTGTACCGCGATATATTCCACAATCCTGATTTCACCGCCGAAAACGGCAGCTTCGCTGTTACTACACGTTGGCTGGAGAAGAACTACCTTTCGCAGAGCGCTGCTTCTGCACGGGCAGGCATGCCGCAGAGCCTTGTCCAGATGCAGTCCCCGCAGGAGATAATAGGCAGCGTTGCGCCGCAGTCCTTCATTATGGAGATCAACGGCAAGCGTGTGCGGCTCAACGTCCCCACAGATTTTGTAGGCCTGCTTACCCAGGGACGGCTGCGTTCGCAGCGCCGCCCGGCCCAGCCCCTGAGAGGGAACGGGCTCAGCACGGCGCATGCCGACAGCGGGTCACAGGCGCCATCTGATTCCCATGGCCAGATCAGCGCCCCTATGCAGGCTGTGGTCACGCGGGTCAATGTTGCTACGAATCAGAAGGTTTCCAAAGGCGATCTTCTCGTGGTCCTCGAATCTATGAAAATGGAAAATTATGTTTATGCCCCGCTGTCAGGGCGTGTGGCTGAGATCATGGTCGGGCCGTCTGACAGTGTTGATGCAGGCGACCCTCTGGTAACTATCTCTCAGGACGGTTCCGGGGAGGCTTCTGCCGGTACGGAAGATGCCGGCAGTACTGCCGCGGATAGTGCAGGCAGCACCAGCGGCGCCGATGGCACCGGCCGCGGGGCGGACAATGATGGGGCGGTTGACAGAGACCGGAAAGAAGGGGATAAATAATGGCAGCAGTACGTACACTGGATGAGCAGGAAGTGTCTTTACAGATACCGGTACCGCCGGCAGCTTCCTCATCAGTCATTACTACGGCAGGCCGGCAGCCAATCCGCGCGGAGATCGTCCACGCGGCAAAGCTTGCGGCTGATGCAGAGGAAAACGCCCGGGAGCGCCAGCATCCAAAAGGGAAATATACAGCGCGTGAACGCCTTGACCTCCTTTTTGATGACAAAACTTTCCATGAAATAGGGCGTTTCAGCGGCGGAAATATCAATAAAGATATCCCGGGTTCAGCAGTTGTGACCGGCTTCGGCCAGATCATGGGCCGGACAGCCGGGGTATATGCCCAGGATTTTTCCATCCGCGGGGGGACTATGGGCCGGGCAGAGGGCAAAAAGATATGCCATCTGCTTGATATGGCAATGGAATTGAAAGTGCCTGTCATAGCAGTCATAGACTCTGGCGGCGCCCGCATCCAGGAAGGTGTAGAAGCCCTGACCCAGTACGGCCGGATATTCAAAAAAACATGCCAGGCATCAGGATACATACCTCAGATATCGCTGATCCTCGGCCCCTGCGCAGGGGGTGCGGTATATTGCCCGGCACTCACCGATATTGTGATCATGACCAAAGAGAATTCCTATATGTTTGTTACAGGGCCGGAGGTCGTGAAAGCTGCTACCGGCGAGCATATCTCCATGGAAGACCTTGGCGGCGGACATGTGCATAATGCCACATCGGGCGTAGCGCACTATCTGGGTGAAAACGAGGCCGATGCCATTGATTATGCCCGTACGCTCCTGGCATACCTGCCTTCCAGCTGCGAAAGCGCCCCTCCCTCCTACGCTTATGCCGAGGGGCGTGCAGAAGACCTCGCAGCAGAACGTATAAGCCATATCGTCCCTGAGAATGACCGTCAGCCTTATGACGTGCTTGACGTGATCCGCTGCATTGCAGATTACGGTGAATTCATTGAGGTCCATGAGCTTTTTGCGCAAAGCGTGGTAACAGGGTTCGCCTGCATCAACGGACGCAGTGTGGGGATAGTTGCCAACCAGCCCTGTGTGCGTGCCGGCAGCCTTGACGTTGAATCGTCTGAAAAAGTTGCCCGCTTTGTCCGGCTCTGCGACGCTTTCAACGTCCCTGTTGTTACACTCGTGGATGTCCCGGGATATAAGCCTGGCAGCGACCAGGAGCATGCCGGCATTATCCGCCGCGGTGCCAAAGTGATCTATGCATACGCCAACGCGCAGGTGCCCCTGGTCACTGTGATCCTGCGCAAGGCTTTTGGCGGCGCATATATTGTTATGGGGTCGAAATCGATGGGCGCCGACATCAACCTCGCCTGGCCCAATTCGCAGATAGCCGTCCTCGGTGCGCAGGGTGCCGTGAATATCCTTCACCGCAAGGAACTCCGCCGTACTGCAGATGATGGCGGCGATGTAGACGGGCTAAGGCAGAAACTCGTTGAAGAATATGAGCAGACCACAGTGAATGCCAACCTTTCCCTGGAGATAGGAGAGATAGACAGCATGATCGATCCCGAGGATACCCGTTCTGCTGTTTCGCAGGCGCTTGAACTGCTCAAAGATAAAAAAGCCCAGCCACGGTATGCGAGGAGGCACGGTAACCAGCCTCTGTAAACGCGCAGAAACGCGGGATGCAGATTGTAACAGAAGAAATATCTACAGCAAATAAATAATAAAAGCACAGAAGAAACCGATAATGCAAAAAAATAATACAGAAAAAGGTAATACAATGGACAACTCGTTCTTTTCCTCTATGGATACCCAGCCGCATGCTTTCCTTTTCGCCGGGCAGTCAACGCCATGGACCAGCACTGTGGATGAGGCTGCACAGAACAGCCGGCTCCTCGAACAGCTGCGTGCCTACGATGCTGCTGCTGAGGCGCTGCTGCAGCCTGCGGCAACTGAGCTTCTGACGGTCTATGGGAGGCGCCTGGACCTTTTCTCCTATGCATCGCAGAGCCTTATCCTGGGGGATGCTAGGTATGCTGAGGTCAGTGTGCCCGGAGTTGTACTGGCACAGCTGGCAGCCCTTCTAGACTCGAAAGAGCTGGGGATGCCTTTTGCTTCCGGTTCATTTGTCAGGGCAGCCGGACATTCACAGGGGCTTCTGTCAACTGATATCGTAGATGTGCTCAGCCGCCTTGCCCGCGGCGAAATATCCCAGGCCGGGGCTGATGCGCAGATTACATCCATACTGGCTGTTTCGCGCCTGATTGGCGCTGCGGGAAGCCGTATTGCCGGTGCGCAGGGGATCGTCCCGGTGAAGGATGCATCGCCTATGCTGTCTGTTAAAGGGGCCACCCGCGAACAGATCGAAGTACTTATTTCACGGATCCCTGAGCGTCGGGGCGAAATCGTTATCGGTGTGAAAAATTCACGTGATAACTATGTGGTATCGGGGTATCCTGAGGACCTGCGCAAGCTTGAAACCTGCATAAACAATGAGCATAAGCACCAGCAGAAGCTGCGTGAACAGAAAGTGCGGGGAGGCAGCGTATTCGATCCGTCAGTGGAGTATCTGGAGGTATCGATCCCCTTCCATTCGCCGGTACTCGCAGACGCGGTGGAGCTTGTAGGCCGCTGGGCTGACGAGTGCGGCATCGATGGCGGATATGCGCGGCGCCTGGCCCGGGCCGTACTCGTTGACACTGTTGACTGGGCGGCCCAGATTGAGGGGATACTCAGCGATTACCGTGCATGGAAGGAAGCCCCCGCCAACGGCGAAGACACGGATTCCGGAAGCACAGATAAGCCCGCGGCCGGCAGCGAAGGCAGCCAGCGTGACGGGCAGACGCTCTGGTTTATTGACTACGGCCCGGGCGTCGTTGCAGAAAAACTTACTGCAGCCCTTATTGAAGGCACCGGCGCCGGAGTCGTCAGCGCTGCAAGTGCCGGCAAGCGCCTTGACCTTGCTACGCCTGGACGTACGTATAAACCGGCTGAAGACTGGTCGCAGTTTGCGCCGCATATTGTCAGCACTGAGGCCGGTGACAAAGTCAGTACTGCTTTTACCCGCCTGACAGGCCGTTCGCCCATCATGGTAGCGGGTATGACCCCTACAACGGTGGAGCCGGATCTTCCTGCGGCTGCGGCCAACGCCGGGTACTGGGCCGAGCTCGCCGGCGGCGGGCAGGTCACTGAGGAAGTGTTCGACAATAATATTGCGCGGCTTAAAAGCCTGCTTGACGAAGGTACATCCGTAGAATTTAACGCCATGTTTATGGACAGGTATCTGTGGAACCTCCAGTTTGGAGGGAAGCGGATAGTATCCAAGGCGCGTATCTCAGGTGCCCCTGTTGACGGGGTAGTGATTTCAGCAGGTATCCCTGAGGCCGACGAAGCTATGGAGCTGATAACGCAGCTTCACGATGACGGGTTCACCTATGTTGTTTTCAAACCCGGTACTGTTGCACAGATCAGGCAGGTACTGGATGTTGCAGAGGAAGCTGATCCGGTTACCGTGATCATGGAAGTTGAAGGCGGTGCTGCAGGCGGGCATCATTCATGGGAAAGCCTTGATGACCTGCTGGTAAGCACATATGCGGATATCCGTGCCCGGCATAATGTCGTCCTGGTCGCCGGCGGCGGTATCGGGACACCTGAGCGTGCAGCAGATTATATTTCCGGCCAGTGGTCTGAGCAGTACGGCCTGCCTGCAATGCCTGTTGACGGTGTGCTCGTGGGGACCGCACTGATGACGGCGAAAGAAGCCCATACAAGCCCGCAGGTCAAGAAATTCCTTGTGGAAACGCCCGGTATCACAGATACTGAAAAGAACGGGGACCCTTTTGCGCCGCTGGGGGAAAGCTGGGTACCCAGCGGAGGGGTTGTCGGCGGTATGTCTTCGGGGCTGAGCCATCTCCATGCTGATATTTATGAGATCGAAAATGCTTCTGCGCGCGCAGGGCGTCTGATCGTGCATCTGGAGAAGCATCCTGAAGAACTGGAAAGCCGCAGAGATGAGATCATCCAGGCGCTTGACAGCACTGCCAAGCCGTATTTCGGTGATGTGGAAGATATGACCTACTATGAGTGGGCCGGGCGTTTTGTGGAACTGACCTACCCGTGGGCAGACAGGACTTTCGGGCTGCGGTTCCTTCACCTCCTCCACCGTATTGAAGCGCGTATCAATGAACAGGATAAAGGCACATTCACCTCAGTATTTTCTGATGCGCAGGCTGTAGAAAACCCGCAGCAGGCGTTGGAAATATTGGGCAGGGAATACCCGAAGTCCCGTACCGCCCATGTGGCTGCCACAGATGCCGCATGGTTCCCACAGCTGTCCCAGGAATATCCGAAACCGCTGCCGTTCGTCCCTGTGATCGACGGGGACCTTCTGCGCTGGTGGGGGCGCGACCAGCTGTGGCAGGCTGAAGACAGCCGGTACAGCGCCGATTCTGTACGGATAATCCCCGGGCCGCTTTCTGTTGCAGGCATCACAACAATGAACGAGCCCGTAGTAGATATCCTCTCCCGTTTTGATAAAGCCGTTGCTGACCGTGTCCGCGCTGCGGATAGTAAAGAAGGGTACCGGACCCCTGCCAGCCTTTCCGCCCAGGAAGGATGCGATGATGACGAGGCCTTTATCCGCCAATCCCCAACGATTTCATGGGTCGGGCATGTTATGGACAATCCTGCGCACAATACCCGCAGGGATGATCCTCACTACACGCTGACACATGTCCAGACACAGGGGATGCAGGAGTTTTATGACCTTGATATCCATCTTGATACATTCTGGGATGGTGAAAGGCGGCATGGGACCGGTGAACAGGAGCCTTACGCCGTGCGGCATATTGTTATCCCGCTTATTGTGGACCACGGCCATCCGTTCCGCATGCCGGTCGTAGACCGTGACCGCCTGAAGGGGCATATCTATGCGCTCCTTGCAGGGACTGCCGGTATCGGCAATACTGCCGTCACGGGCGATGTACTTGACCGTATGCCTGAAATATCCCCTGAAACAAAGGATGCAGCCCATCCGTTCGGTATAGCAGCTGCCCATTATACGCTCAGCGCAAATCTGGGGTATGACCATGAGAGCGCTACTGCCGGCCATCTGCCGCAGTCCCTCATCCCCTCAGGTATTGTCCCTGATGCGCTCACGGGACCGGCATGGCCTGCGATATATACTGCGCTCGGCTCTGTTTATGTAGGGGAGACCCCAATTATTGAAGGCCTGCTCAATGCTGTCCATCTGGACCATTCCGTTGAGCTGCTTGTCAGCGATGCGCAGCTGCAGGGGCATTATGGCCAGCGTATAGATCTGAAGAGCTGGGCTGAGGATTTCCAGGAATCTTCAGCCGGGCGTGTGGTCACTATACATGTGGAGCACGCCGGACAGGACGGTACTGTACTGGCCCATGAGACGGAGCGTTTCGCAATACGCGGGCGTGTCTATTCTTCACAGCTTCCTGAAGACGCCCCTGATTACGGCGGCATAAAGGCGGATATCCGCCCGGCTGCGCGCCGTCTGCTGCGCCGCGTTACAGTGCAGGCGCCGGATAATATGACTGCCTTTGCGCGTGTATCAGGGGATTTCAACCCGATCCATACGTCAGCCCGTGCAGCGCGTGTATCGGGGCTCCAGGCCCCGCTGGTCCACGGGATGTGGCTGTCCGCGGCTGCGCAGCATGTTGTGCAGGCGGCAGATACCAAGGGTGCGCACTATGAGATCGCAGGATGGACGTATGCCATGTACGGTATGGTCCAGCTGAATGACCGCGTTGAGATCAGCGTTGAGCGCGTAGGCAAAGTCAATGACGGCGGGATCGTTATTGAAGTGACATGCCGCATCGGTGAAGAGACCGTATCCCGTGCTACTGCTGTATGCCGCCCTTATGTGTCGGCTTACGTGTTCCCCGGGCAGGGTATCCAGAAGCAGGGCATGACGCTTGATGAGCGCGCGCAGTCGCTGGCAGCCCGCCAGGTGTGGGAGCGCGCAGACAGGCTTACCCGCAGCAGGCTCGGTTTCTCCATACTTGCTGTTGTGCGCGATAACCCTAAAGAGCTTACCGCGCGCGGCGTGACATACCGGCATCCCGAAGGGCTGCTCAACCTGACGCAGTTTACCCAGGTCGCGCTGGCAACCGTAGCCCAGGCGCAGACCGCCCGTTTGCGTGAAGCTGGAATGATTTTCGAGCCTGCATATTTTGCCGGTCATTCCCTTGGGGAATATAACGCACTGAGCGCTTTTGCCCAGATAATCCCGCTGGAAACAGAGCTTGAGCTGGTCTTCCACCGCGGCTCCACCATGCACCATCTTATTGAACGCGATGCACAGGGCCGGTCGAATTACCGTATGGGGGCTCTGCGCCCGAACCAGTTCGGTGTGGATGATGCCCATGTTAACGGTTACATTGATGGCATATCACGCCAGTCAGGTGAATTCCTGCAGATCGTTAACTATAACCTTGCAGGCTCCCAGTATGCAATAGCAGGGACTATTGCCGGACTGAAAGCGCTTGAGAAGGACTCTTCCCGCCGTGCGCGTGAAGCGGGCGGCAAGAAGCCGTTTATGCTGGTCCCCGGCATTGACGTCCCGTTCCATTCCACCCTGCTGCGCAAAGGTGTCCCGGAGTTCCGCTCAAAACTGGATTCCCTGCTTCCTGAAGATATTAAGTACCGCCGGCTTGTAGGGCGTTATATCCCCAACCTGGTAGCACGCCCGTTTGAGCTGACCCGCGATTTCGCCCGGGCTATCCTTGACGTGGTACCTTCAGAACAGCTGCGCGCGATCGCGAACAATGATGATCGGTGGAATGAGTATGCCGCTGACGAAGGCAAACTCGCGCGGCTCCTTCTTATCGAACTTCTATGCTGGCAGTTTGCGTCCCCCGTACGGTGGATCGAAACCCAGAGCCTGCTGTTTACCCCTGAAGGGCGGGGCGGCCTTGGGGTTGAAAATTATGTTGAAGTCGGTCTTGGCAATTCCCCAACGCTGGCGAACCTCGGGTCCCGCACCCTGCTGCTCCCCGAGTTTGCAGGCGTAACTGTGGATGTATTCAATGCAGGCCGCGATGAGAAGCGTGTCTACATGACAGACGATGACCCGGATTCGCTTGTTGAGGAGACGGCTCCCGAGGCTGATACCGAGCCGGGTGTTTCCGAGGCTGCTTCTGCTGGGGAGGCTGCCAGCCCGGCAACCGCGCCTGCCGCCGGGCAGGGTACAGCAGCGCCGGCAAAGTCAGCAGATACCAATACTGCAGCTGTGCCGGCTGCCGGTGCTTCCGGTGCTGCCGGTTCCACCGGTTCCGCCGGTACTGTTCCCGCTTCCGGCGCCGCGTCTGCTGAAGATATCCCGTTCACAGCGTGGGACGGCATCAGGACGCTGATAGCATACAGCGCAAAGATCCGTCCAGACCAGATCGGTGCGCAGGACACTACTGATACCCTGACCAATGGCGTATCTTCACGGCGTAATCAGCTGCTTATGGATATGAGTGCAGAGCTGGGTGTTCCCAGCATTGAAGGTGCTGCCGAAGCGGCTGTCAGCGCGCTTGAGCCGACTATAACCAAGGCAGCTCCCCGGTATAAGGCTTTCGGGCATGTGCTTTCCGATGCTGTGCGGGAACGTATCCACCAGCTGTTCGGTTCGGCAGGCGTGAAACAGTCCCATATTGCACAGCATGTGCATGATGCCTGGGGCCTGGGTGATGGCTGGGCAGCATTCGTTACTGCAGAACTGCTTCTGGGGACCCGTGAGGGCGCCAGCACGCGCGGCGGCGATCTGGCCACACTTCCTGTCGGCGCAGTATCCAATACTTCCGGTGCTGACGCGCTTATTGATAAAGCAGTCCAGGCAGTAGCTGCGGCCCATGGCGTTACGGTAGCCCCGCAGTCGGCACAGTCTGCCGGGGCTGGGGCGATGGTGGATTCTGCGGCCCTGAAAGAATTCTCCGAGCAGATCACAGGGGAATCGGGCATCCTCGCATCCGCAGCGCGTTTCATCCTGGACAAGCTTGGCATAAAAGCTTCAGGATCTGCTGAGGAAACGGAGGATAACAGTGGGATCGTTGATATGGTCAACGCCGAGCTTGGCCCGCAGTGGCCAAAACTCGTTTCCCCGCGGTTCGATGCGCGCAAAGCTGTCCTTCTGGACGACCGCTGGGCCAGTGCACGCGAGGACCTTGCGCATATCTATTACGGCGATGATGAACAATGCGCTGCGGAAAGCTATACGGGTGCAGGGGAGGCTGTGGCCCGCCAGGCAGCATGGTATGCACAGCAGGCCAGGCTGCACGGGGGAGAGGCTGCGCGTCATGCGGAAACATTCGGCCGTATATCCCGGGAGGCTTTGCGCACAGTACCTTCTGCACAGGAAGATGCCGGCACGCTCCCATTCGCCCGTGATATTGCTGTAGTTACCGGCGCATCTGAAAAGTCGATCGCAGGACAGGTGGCTGCCCAGCTGCTTGCAGGCGGCGCAACCGTTATTGCAACAAGCTATTCTTTTGACACCGGTTTCATCCAGTGGGCTAAAGAGATATACCGTACGCATGCCGCAGGGGAAGCACGCCTGTGGATAGTCCCGGCAAACCTGTCCAGTTACCGCGATGTGGATGCGCTTGCTGCGTGGGTAGGCAATGAGCAGAAAGAGACCCATGGCGCAACAACCACTGTGGTCAAACCGGCATACGCCCCGACGCTGCTGTTCCCATTCGCCGCGCCGGGCGTCCACGGCACGCTGTCTGATTCCGGCGAGCTTTTTGAATCCCAAGCCAGGCTTATGCTCTGGGGGGTCGAGAGGCTTATCTCCCGGCTGGGCGTTCTTGGGGCGGACACCGATGTGGACCATCGCCTGCATGTGGTGCTTCCGGGATCGCCTAACCGCGGCACCCTTGGCGGTGACGGCGCATACGGCGAAGTCAAGAGTGCTTTTGATGCCATAGTCAATCGGTCCCGGGTCGAAAAAGATTGGTCCGGCACCGTTACCTTTGCCCATCCGCGGATCGGCTGGGTGCGCGGTACCGGCCTGATGGGCGGGAACGATCCGCTTGTCGAGGCTATTGAACGCCGGGGGGTCCGGACCTACAGTACTGAAGAGATAGCAGCCGAGCTCCTTAAGCTGTCTTCGGCAGAAGCCCGCGAGCAGGCTGAACAGGATCCTGTCGAGGCTGACCTTACAGGCGGAATGGGGTCTCTGGATATCGATATGTCCCAGCTGCGCGAGGAAGCCCTGGCCGGATCAGGTACCGCTGGGTCCGATCCGGAAAATGTGTCCGGAGCCTCCTTAGAGGCCGGGGACACTCCGGGTTCTCCCGCAGGGATTGCCCCGGATCCTTCTGCAAAGGCTGGTGCTTCTGCAGAGGCGGCTTCAGAAAACACCCGTAAAGATACTTCTGAAGTCAAGGCCCTTCCCACCCTCCATACACCGCAGCAGCCTGAGGTCAGGATGGGTGAATGGGATTCCGTGACTGCCCGCCCTGAAGATGAGGTAGTTATTGTTTCCATTGGCGAACTGGGTACATGGGGTTCCGGGCGTACCCGCCGTGATGCCGAACTGGGCATTGCAGCGGACGGTACCGTTGACCTGAGTGCTGAAGGTGTGCTGGAACTGGCATGGAATATGGGCCTCATCTCATGGCAGGATTCGCCCGAACCCGGTTGGATCGATACTGACGGCAACCTCGTCGCGGAAGAGGATATTTACGAAAAATTCCATGACGATGTTGTAGCGCGGAGCGGCATCCGCCCGTTCGATGACGGCATGGGGTCAGATTACCTTCATGGGACTGACAGCAAGTCTGCGGAAGTTTTCCTTGACCACGACGTCACGTTCAGTGTGGCGAATGAGGCTGCGGCGCGTGAATATATGGATGCTGACAGTGAGCATACTGTTATCCGTCATGATGACGGGTCGGATGAATGGCTCGTTACACGTACGCAAGGCGCTTCCGCTTTCGTGCCGCGGCGTGCAGTCATGACGCGGACTGTGGGCGGGCAGTTCCCGAAGGGCTTTGATCCGCGCAAGTGGGGTATACCGGCATCTATGGTCGATTCCGTGGACCCAATCGCCCTATGGAACATTGTGACCACGGTCGATGCCTTTATTTCCGCAGGTTTCTCGCCTTCAGAAATACTCCAGTCCATACATCCGTCAATGCTCGCTTCAACGCAGGGCACCGGTTTCGGCGGCATGAATTCCATGCGGCAGCTGTATGTAAACCGTTACCTGAGCCAGGCGTACCCGACGGATATCCTTCAGGAAGCATTGCCCAATGTTGTTGCGGCACATGTAATGCAGTCCTATGTCGGCGGTTACGGCAACATGATACAGCCGGTATCCGCCTGTGCAACTGCAGCCGTATCGCTTGAAGAGGGCGTCGATAAGATTAGGCTCGGCAAGGCAGATTTTGTTGTTACCGGTGCGATCGACGATATTGGCGTCGAGTCTGTAAACGGTTTCGGCGATATGAATGCCACGGCTAACTCTGAGGAGATGTACGGCAAAGGTATTGGCAGCAGGTTCTTCTCCAGGGCGAATGACCGCCGCCGAGGAGGGTTCCTCGAAGCCCAGGGCGGGGGGACCATCCTCATCACGCGCGGTGACCTGGCCATGAAACTCGGCCTTCCGGTTGCAGCCGTCGTCGGGTACGCTAACTCGTTCGCAGACGGCGCCCACACGTCGATCCCCGCCCCTGGGCTTGGGGCGCTTGCAGCGGCCCGCGGCGGCCATGATTCGGCGTTTGTCCGTCAGCTTGCTGCACTGGGTGTTGCCCCGGATGATATTGCTGTGGTCTCCAAGCATGACACGTCAACGAATGCTAATGACCCTAACGAGTCTGAACTTCATAACACGCTGGCGCATGCTATCGGCAGGTCTGAAGGCAACCCTCTGTATGTTATTTCTCAGAAGACCCTTACCGGCCATGCCAAGGGAGGGGCGGCTATCTTCCAGATAAACGGCCTGGTCCAGGTATTTGCATCGGGTATTATCCCAGCTAATGCATCCCTGGACTGCGTGGATCCGGAACTTGCGGGCGATGACTTTATGGTCTGGCTGCGCAGGCCTCTGGATCTGGGCAAGGCGCATCGCACTATCAAGGCCGGCCTGGTCACTTCCCTAGGGTTTGGCCATGTATCGGGCTTCATAGCGCTTGTCCATCCTGGTGCTTTTGAAGCAGCGGTAGAGCATGCTTATGGGCAGGATGCCCTCCGTACATGGAGGGGAAGGGCCGATAAGCGCCTTGCCGAGGGCGGGCGCCACCGCAGGGACGGTATGATCGGCAGGAAACCTTTGTTTGAGCCGATAGACAACCGCCGCTTCCATGAGGATTCCCGCCATTATGATTCCCACGAGGCGGAAAAGGCTATGCTGCTTGACCCTCAGGCACGTCTGGCAGATAATGGGTATTATGAATTCAGGAATGCACAATAATATGCACGATACTGCGCAGGCTGGGGGGCAGGCTGCCCCCCAGCCTGCGCAGCACGGACTCCCTTATCCAGTGCAGGGGATGCAGGAGCCGCGGTATATCGTGGCAGGGCTTGGGCATGACGTGGTCAGTGTGCAGGAATTTTCTGCACAGTGCGCTGCGCCGGAGTCCGAGTTCCTTGCCTGTGCCTTTTCGGTGCGTGAAATACGCCAGTCCCAGCAGCGCAGTGCTGCTAAAGGGGATAAAATAGCTGCCCATCTGGCTGCGCGCTGGGCGGGCAAAGAAGCATTCCTTAAGGCGTGGTGCGAGGCTCTGTCGCGCTGCAACGGAGGGACTGGCAGCAGCGCTGGGGAAGCCGGTATCCCGGCTCCGGGTACCCGGACGCCTTACACTTATCCGTACACTGTGGATAACTTCCCATGGAGGGAAGTGGAAGTCGTTTCAGACAGCAGGGGCGTACCGCATATCACTCTTTCTGCAGAAATGGAGCAGTATCTCAGCAGCAGCCTCGGTGTGCGTACTGGAAACGGAGAGGGGGATATCGAAGGCAGGGAAGAAGGCAGTCATGGGAAAGCCGGCTTCGGGGCATCACCATATATTGATATCCATGTATCTTTGAGCCATGACGGGCCTGTTGCTTCTGCGGTAGCAATGATCCTGGAGATCACCGGTACTGCTGGTACTGCCCATACCGCCGGTACTAGACGCGCTGCCGGCACAGACCCTGCGGCCGGGAACCGCTGATCTGCTGATGCGGCGATACAGCCTCAACACCTGCAGCTTGCAGCAGGCGGCATGTCTGCATATCTGATATAACGGATTATAAAAATAACTGATCTTTCCGCGGCGTGTCGGACACCCCGAGATATCCGAGGTTTCTGTAGAGTATTCTTGTGAGAAAGCTCGCGATAAGGTTTTTTAATGATGTACCGGTCGTTATTTTAACGGTTATTGAGTCCATCATAATTTTTGCTGCAACAATGGTGGCGAAACTTGCTTTCACGCAGATTGCCCCTCTTCCCGCAGCATGGTGGCGTGTAGGTTTTGCGCTGCTCCTTTTGTGGGTATGGCGTAAACCGTGGAAAAAATTTACAGAGGTACTCCCCACACATGCCCGCGGCTGGCTGTGGCTGGCAGCGCTGGGCATTTCATCTGTGTTTATGAACACCACGTTTTACATGGCTATCGGCACACTCAATGTAGGTGTGGCAGTGGCTATAGAATTTATCGGGCCGCTCGCCGTTGCAGTGATGACAGGCAGGCACTGGCGCGAATACGTGGGGATAATTATTGCGGTATGCGGGATCGTTACGCTCAGCTGGAGCTCTTTTGCCTCGCAGAACAGGACATCCCTGGCAGGGCTGGCAGCAATCCTTATCAGCGGGGTCCTGTGGGGGACTTACATTATCTCCGGCCGGCGCATCGCACTCGGCGGGCGCCCTCTGGACAGTATGACAATAGCGCTTACTATCGGTTTCGCAGCACAATCGGTATTCCTTATGCTTCCCGGCATCAATGGCGTTATCCATCCCCAGCCCTCGGCAACGTGGCTGCGCCAGCCGTGGGGACCGCCTGCGCTGATAGCACTCATGTTTTGTGTGGCATTATGCGCGTCGTTCCTGCCATATATTTTTGACCTGTTTATTATGCGGCGCACGCTTCCCAGCAAATTTTCCGTGATGCAGTCAATAAGCCCTGCAGTTGCTACGGTTATTGGCCTGTTCTTTGGGGAGGTACCTACCATAGTTGATATCGTTGGTATAGGCCTTATTATTGTTGCAGTATTTATTACATTTTCATCAGATGAACGCGCAGCCGGGGAAGCCGGGGCAAAAGGAGTACAGCTCTGAGCGTCTGCAGCCGGTTTTAATTATTCAGTACCGGCCGGTGCCTGATGCTGTCTGAGATAATCTGCAAGTTCGGTTTCAGTCCTCTCTTTTTTCACGATGCCTTCTATCCACTTGTAAATTAAATTCTTCTCAGGATCAGGAGGATCATCAATATCCAGTTTTACTCCATAGCTGTACCATATTGACATGCATTTTACTGCGGTCCTTTTATTTCCGTCCAGAAAGATGTGGTCCTTAGCAATTATCACCATACAATGCGCGAGCTGGGCAAATGCATCCTTAAAACGGTTTTCAAGTGGGGTGCCGAAGAGGGGATGGAAAACATTCTCAAGGACTTTTCAAATGTTGTTTTTCCTGCAGCTGTCTTTTTATCCCTTTCCGCGGCACTCCCTGCGTAACCTTTTATTTTGATGGTTATTTTGATGGCATCATTATGGAATCTGGCTATATCTTCAACAAGTGCGTCAATCTGTATTTCGTCATCAATAACGACAGGACGGATATACATTTTTAGGCGTCTTCCAGCAACTTTAGGGCGTTGGCAAATTGCTTATTAACAGTGTCAGCACTCTGGGCAAGGGTCCCTTTTAACCGGGGATATTCTTTAACATCCTGGGAGCTGAGGATCGTTTTTATACTGATCGATTTATTGCGGCTGCCATCGTAAACCATTTTCCATGCGCCTCCATTACGGTGGGAATAGTTGACTAAATCGAATGCAGTCAGATACCCATATTTTTCAACTACAGTATCAACGATCCTGTTAGCATAAGTATCAGTGGTATATGCCCCTAAAGGTGTCTGGATATGTCCGTCACCAAATAGCTTGAAACTGCGATATACTTCTGGTTCTACGGGACCGTAATCCCATGCCTCAACAGTGTCAGCAAAAAGAGGCTTACCAGTTTCACGCAGCGACTCTACCTGGGTATAGTAAACAAGCTTATTGAGTTTGAGGTTCGTCAGATATAAGTCAGCCCCATACCGTGATATGAAATCATTTGCAATGTCCATTGCCTTCGGTGCTGTCATTGGTAACACCCCCTTTTGTATAAACGCAGGATATTCTGTACATTATCGTTTACGGCTGCCCGCTACCTTATTCTATCATTACAGGATCTATTTTATTCGGCATCGTATTTTGATGCTTTTAGTGGTTTCTTTCTTTTAGTGATTCATACACGGTTCAGATGAAGGCCGGTATTATGCGCATTATCCTGCGGTTCCGGCATAAAATAAGCCCTCACAGCAGACGTACTGTGAGGGCTGGGGCGGAGACAGAGGGATTCGAACCCTCGAACCACTTGCGCAGTTAACACCTTAGCAGGGTGCCCCTTTCGGCCACTCAGGCATGTCTCCACAGCCGCCGCAAAATGAGGCGACTTAAGTAGTTTATGCAATTATATGGACTACCGCAGCTGGCAGTGTTGCCGGTACCATGGAATCAGTCAAAAGAAAAACTGCCGGCCGGTACCGCGTAAACAGGTTAATATCTGTAGGTGCGCATCAAGTGCTGCGGACAACTGGCGTTGAGGTATTTTTGGGAGGCCTGTTATGAAGCACGTGCTTATTATTGGTGCAACAGGGACTGTAGGGGGAGCAGTACGCCAGACCTTTATACGTGAGACTGATGCGCACCTTACTCTGTTCGCGCGGCATCGTATAGTTTCTGACAATAGCCGTGAGGATGCGGTAACAGGGGATGTGAAGGACCCAGTTTTGCTGGAGGGGGCGATTGCCGGGCAGGAATCGTTTTTGCCGCATTAAGCGGGGATATGGCGGATTATGCCCGAAGCATTGTTACGGCAATGGAGAAAACAGGTGTCGCCCGCCTTATATTCATTTCTTCAATGGGGATATATGATGAGATCCCGGATTCCCTGGGCGGAGGGAATGTGAGCCAGAACCCTGTTTTGCGGCCTTACCGTGAGGCAGCTGATGTTATTGAGTCCAGCAGTCTTGACTATACAGTGATACGCCCGGGATGGTTTACTTCCGGTCCTGTGGACTATGAAGTAACCCATAAGGGTGAGCCGTTCGGAGGCCATGACGTGTCGGTGGGCAGTATCGCTGATGCAGTCAGGAAGATCATAGAAGACCCGGCACTATATTCCCACGACAGTATAGGGATCAATACACCGGGACAATAGCGGGACAATAGTTTTACGGCATGCAGGACTACCCACGCAAGAAAGGCAGTACCCCCGTGTACTCTGCAGGCTCACCCCGGGTTACACGGCTGCGGATATAATTCTTACGCTAAGGCAATCCTTACCTAAGTATGGAATAAATATTATTTGAGGCAGATGTGAAAGTTATTCGTCTTGTTCCGGATACTGACGGCACAGTCCCCTGGCCGGTCCTTGATAAGGAAAAACGGTCTGTCGTTACTATAGGGACGTTTGATGGCGTGCATAAAGGGCACGCCGCAGTTATCAGGCGTACAGCAGAGCTGGCAGAAAAATACGGCAGCTTTTCTGTAGTCATCATGTTCGATCCGCGCCCGTCTTTCGTACACTCGTACAGTAGTATAGGGCCCGGCATCCATATCCCTGCTGCACCCGCCCCTGTGCAGGGTGGCGGTTCCCCCCAGGGCAGCAGTATTCAGTTTGGGGGGAATAATGAACCCGATCCTCCCGATCCTGAAGATCCTGAGGCTGTTTCAAGTGCTGGCCAGCGGATACAGTGGATCAGGGATCTTGGCATACAGTATCTGCTTATTGTCCGGTATACGCCGGGATTTGCCCGTCAGACATATATCAATTTCCTGGGCCAGCTGGTAGGAAAACTGGGGATGCGTACGCTGGTGCTGGGTGCAGATGCGCGGTTCGGGCGCGGACTTGAAGGCAATGTCAAAACTTCGCGCAATGTTGCTGCTTCTACAGGGGTTTTTGAAGTTGATGCTGTTGAGGACCAGGGCCGGGGCTTCACATGGGTCTTCCCGGATGTGCAGTACCGTGTCCCGGACGGTGCCGGAGAGCCTGCTAACCCTCTCAATTCCATGAGCAAGGCAGGAAGACGCGCGTGGACAAAAAAGCATCATATGGTGCGGGTACGTGACTGGAGCTCTTCCCACGTGCGTGACGCGCTTGCCGGAGGGCGCATTGCTGAGGCTGCCGAAGTGCTTGGGCGCAGCCCGCAGATCAGGGGCGAGGTAGTACATGGTGAAGCCCGCGGCCGGCAGCTTGGTTTCCCCACAGCAAACCTGGGTGGAACCATTGAAGGGTTTATCCCGGTTGATGGTGTTTATGCGGGGTACGTAACAGATGCAGGGCATAGATGGCCGGCTGCTGTTTCTGTCGGGACGAAAGAGACTTTCCGCGATGCCGCCGATGCGCATACAGCCCCTGAACGTGTAGTTGAGGCTTATATTATCGATGAAACGGGCCTGGACCTGTACAGGCATACCGTCACCATAGAGTTCACGGCATTCCTGCGTCCGCAGGCCCGTTTCGGCAGCCTTCAGGGGCTTATTGCCCAGCTCAGGGAAGACTCCCAACATGCAAAAACGGTTATATCAGGCAGACGGGGAACGGCATAACTGCCAGCCGGGCAGTTATGGGAAACAGGAAACTGTAAAAACAGGGAATACCGATACCGGTTCTGTACCAGGGTACAGCAAGGCTGCTCAGACGGATGGCCCGGCAGCTCATGGAGCTGCCGGGCCATCCGTAAACTAATTAAAAGCAAAAACTAATTAAATATCCTGCGGATAGAATAGCCACTATGGAAACCCCATGAAACAGGGGTTATCTTTGTCCCCTGGCTGGGGTTCAGGGCATTGATGATCATGCCGTTGCCCACATAGATTGCTGCGTGAGTCCCGTTCGCCAGGATATCCCCAGGCTGGGCCTGTGCAAGCGACGGGACCGCTGTGCCCATACGGGCCTGTGCGCCTGAAGAATGCGGAAGGCTGACGCCGAAACGTGCATAGACCCACATGACCATGCCGGAGCAGTCCCAACCTGCAGGAGTGGAACCGCCATAACGGTACGGCGCCTTTCCTGCATAGCTCGAAGCAAGCTGCGCTACCTGCGCCCCGGAGCCGTTCCCGGTGATGGCAACGGGTGCGGAAGGGGCAGAAACTGGTGCAGCTGCTGCGGTACGGTTTGTATTCGCTGCAGCGCGCCGTGATGCTGTACGCTGTTCAGCTGCGGCATTGGCAGCGGCTGACTGGCTGTCTTTGACATCATTGGCAGCATTGCTGAGGGCAGTGCCTGCCGAGTTGAGGTCATCAGCGCCTGTATGGGTATCTGCCAGCTTTGAAGAAGCATTATCAAGCGCACCCTTAAGCGTGGTACGTTTTGAAGCCTCGGCCCGCGAAGAAGAATTATATACAGAAGTGGCAGTATTGACCAGATTCTGAAGGTTAGTGCGCGCTTCCTGCTCATTCTTTGTAGGGGAGTAGGGGACACTCGTATTCGAGCTGTTATCGCTCAGAGACCACGATGCTGCAGCCTCAGTAGTCACATTGGACGACTCGTCCAGGAGGTCTGCACGCTGTGTAGAGCGGGAAACTGAAGACCCTGCTGCCGCATCTGCACTCAGAATGCCATTGTTACTGGAAGCTATAGCCGGTGCTGTAGAGCCCGCCAGCGCTGCGAGGACAGCTACGCTTGGTACGACCGCCCCGAGCCGAAATGCTTTTGAATTGGTAGGCACTTTAAGAACGCTGCCGGCAAAAGCCGTGACTTGCTTCTTCATTGAAGGGAAGAAGCCGGACTGTTCTGGTATGTGTAAACCTTTAGACAAAACGCAATCCTTACTGTTGACTTCAGATAACTGTATACATGATAGCCACATGTCTGAACAAAGCCATCACAATTCATCACAATTCAGGTTTCGGCAGGCTCAGGGCTGGACCGCAGAAAAAGGGGGATTTCGAAGGAGCCATAAATAACACATATAAGGAAATCATCCGTTTTGCAATGATCGCAGCGTTTCATGCTCTAATCTGTAAACCAGTGCTTAACGGCATGGCTGACGAAGGATATCCCGGTCTGATATGGGTCGCTGCGCCTGCCGCATAAAGCTGAAAAACTATTAATGCTTAAGGGTAGAAAGGCAAAGGTGAGGTATGGCTTCTCCAACAAACCTCCAGGGGACAGATCCGCAGGGAGCTGATAATACCGGTACAGGCAACGGATCCGGGAGTTCGCAGAGCGGATCGAAGGATCAGCAGGCTGCAGGAGGTATCTCGACTGCTGAACCGGTACGTGTTGATAACCGTGTGCGCAATTCGATAATTGCTCTTGTTGTTGTTGCGCTGCTGGCCGTGGGAGCGTTTTTTGTTTTCAGGGCTTTCAGCTCAAGCAGGCCGTCAGCCCCCAAGGGTTCAAAAGACAACCCGGTAGTGATAGGGGTCGTAGGTGCGAATGACCCTCAGTGGAAAGTATTCCAGGAAGAGGCGCAGAAACAGGGTATCTACGTCCAGCTGAAAAATTTCACAGACTATACGTCTGAGAACCCTGCCTTAGCGCAGGGCAGCCTTGATCTTAACGAATTCCAGCATATCCTGTATCTGGCCAACTATAATGTCAAGAATAACCAGGACCTGCAGCCGATCGGAGGGGTAGCTGTATACCCTCTTGGCCTATACTCTTCACGGTATAAAAATGTCGGCAGTATCCCGCAGGGGTCAACTGTGGCCATCCCTAATGATGAAACGAACCAGGCCCGCGCTATCGGTGTCCTTGAAGGCGCCGGGCTTATCAAGCTGAAAGGCAGGTGGACCGCTTTCACGACGCCTAACGATATTGATGCTTCTGCTTCCAAAGTTACCGTTAAAGCTGTAGAGGCGGCAAAAGTGGCAAATGCACTGGGCGACCCGAGCGTCAGTGCCGGAGTGGTCAACAATGATTATGTCAAAGATGCAGGGCTGAGCCCTCAGGATGCGATTTATCATGACAGCGCCTCATCAGAATCAGCGAAGCCGTACATCAATGTCTGGGTCTCGCGCAAGGCGGATGCCAACAATGCTGTTTACCGGAAACTGGTAGAAATATTCCATAATAATGCAGTCACCAAGGCCCTTAAGGACCATTTCGGCGGGCAGGCAGTACTCAATAATGATTCCCCCGAATCCCTCCAGAAGATACTCAGGGAAGTCCAGAAGCAGGAAACCGGCTCTGCGAAGTAGGCGCAGGAACAGTACCCGTAAACACCCGGAAGCATGGGGCATCAAAGGGTATCAGATAGCGTCTGAATACATCCCTATGCAGTGGGTATGCTTAGCAGAAACATATACAGGATGGAGATAAACACAATGGCCCAGGACGCCGACAGCATTATCACTTTTGACCACGTCACCAAACAGTTCCCCCCGGCAAAGCCGCACGGTGCGCCCCGGGTGGCGGTAGATGATGTGTCATTCAGTGTCAAAAGAGGTGAGATCTTCGGCGTCATAGGCTATTCAGGTGCGGGGAAATCTACTCTGGTAAGGCTTATCAATGAGCTTGAAAGGCCTACTGGGGGCACGGTAACTGTGCTGGGACAGGATGTTACGAAACTTTCTGAATCTAAAATGCGGCCTATACGGCAGAAAATCGGCATGGTTTTCCAGCAGTTCAACCTTTTCGCCTCCAAAACTGTTGCGGGTAATATTGAATACCCGCTTAAGCAGGACCGGTGGCGTGAAGACTACCGGAAGGCGCGGATCAAGGAGCTGCTTGAATTCGTAGGGCTTTCACAGTATGCGCATGCATATCCCGCCCAACTCTCAGGAGGCCAGAAGCAGCGTGTGGGCATAGCCCGTGCGCTTGCCACACGTCCGGATATCCTGCTCGCTGATGAGGCTACAAGCGCGCTTGACCCGCAGACGACTTCTGAGGTGCTGGAACTCCTGAAGCGCACGAATGCCCGGTTCGGCGTCACTATTGTGCTTATTACCCATCAGATGGATGTTATTACGCGCATTGCTGACAGGGTCCTGGTCATGAGCGGGGGCGCAGCGGTCGAATCCGGAGACCTGTACCGGGTATTTGCCCAGCCGCAGCAGGATATTACCCGCGAGTTTGTTTCCACCGCAATCAACACTATCCCGTCCAAGGCGGATGTAGAGCGGCTTCGGGCAATGAACCAGGGCCGGCTGGTGACAGTCATCATGCGTGAGCCCGCCCCGGAGTTCGATATCACCCCTTCAGGCCAGCGCATTTCAGCAATGCTGACTCACAGGAATATCACTAATTCCATACTTATGGGCGGTGTCCAGGAAGTGGCGGGCAGGGGGCTGGGTGCCTTTACCTATGAATTTTATGGTGCAGACGGCAATCTTGATACCTATATCAAGCAGCTGCGCATGGCAAACGGCATCGTAGATTTTGGCACTGCCCAGGACCCCGTTGATTATGCGGAAGCAGTACGGACATATTATGGTTATGAAGCCAAGCGCCTTGAAAAGGCCAGGAGCGAAGGCTGGAACATAGATTACGATAAATATACTGCTGCCTGTTCAGGCTCAGGCAGGTTTTAAGGCAGGGGCAGATAATGGATATCCACACATCAGCGGGCAGCACAGTGATTGCTGCAAATACAACGAATTTTGGCGACCTTCAGGGATACATACAGGATGGGACCCTGCTGAAGGCGTTTGGCGAGACTATGGGTATAGTAAGCGTCACCCTTATAATCGGCGGGCTGCTCGGCCTTGTCCTTGGCGTGGTCCTGTGGGGGACGCGGCCGGGGAGCCTGTTTGAGAATACCGTTGTTTACAGGGTGCTTGATATCATCATCAATGTTATCCGCCCGATCCCGTTTATCATATTCCTTGCGGCGATACAGCCGATTTCCATCCAGCTTATAGGGACATCCATCGGCAATACTGCCGCCACTTTCCCCATGGTCATCATGTGTACGCTGGCGTCGTCCAGGCTTGTGGAACAAAGCCTTGTCTCAACGGACCCCGGTGTGGTGGAAGCTGCCCGTTCCATGGGGGTATCAAGGATGGGGATCATCAGGACTGTCCTGGTGCCGGAATCCCTTGCCCCCCTGATCCTCGCCTATGCGTTCCTTTTCGTTTCTGTACTTGATATGTCGGCCCTGGCCGGATATATCGGCGGCGGCGGCATCGGTAATTTTGCTATCGCTTTCGGGTACCAGAAATTCAACCCGTATGTCACGTGGATATGTGTGATCATTATGGTTGTCCTGGTGCAGATAGTCCAGCTGATAGCCAATGCCATAGCCAGGCGGCTGCTGCGCAGGCAGGGGATATGATCTTATGGACGGTGAAGCATCCAGGGGGTTTATAAAAGATGACGGGACTACTGACCTTACGTCAATACGCCATTATCTTCATGAGAACCCTGAACTGTCATTCCACGAATACAGGACCACGCAGTTCCTGCGTTCTTTGCTGGCACAATGGGGTATAAGGCTTGCTGACACGGGCCTCAGGACCGGGCTTGCCGGGGTGATCTGCGGGACCCGGAAAGGCAATGCGGATACCGGGGATCCCTGTGTCGCACTGCGTGCTGATATTGATGCCCTCCCTGTTATGGAAGAGGTTTCCCCCGGTTATGCATCGCACAATAAAGGGGTGATGCACGCCTGCGGGCATGATATCCATATGGCGGCGCTGCTGGGTGCCGCATATTACCTGTCGCACCACACAGACAGATTTGCGGGGCGGATCATAATCCTTTTCCAGCCTGCTGAAGAACTTGGCGAGGGCGCTGATGCCGTGATTGCATCAGGGGCTGTTGATGATGCCGATGCAATAATTGGGATCCATAATAACCCTGATATGAAGCCGGGGGAGATAGCGGTCGGCAGTGAGCCTATCATGGCAGGATGCTTAAGGTTCCGCGTATCGCTCCATGCGCAGGGGTCGCATGGTGCCCGCCCGGATACCGGCACCGGGCCGATCGAGGCAATGGCGGCTATGGTCCAGTCCTTGCAGACAGTTGTAAGCCGCAATATCGATCCCTTCCATCCGGCCGTTGTTTCTGTTACCAGCGTGCATGCCGGGAACGTCTGGAATGTAGTGCCTCCGGAAGCGTATTTCATCGGGACGGTGAGGACATTCTACAGTGCCGATGAGGAGCTGGCAATAAAGAGGTTCAATTCCATAGTGCAGAATACTGCGGCTGCTTATTCCATAAGCGCTGATGTGGAATGGGAACACCTCTCGGATCCGCTGGTTGGTGACAAGGTGCTGTCTGATGCAGTCGCCAGGGATGTGCCGCGGTATGCGAAGCTTGTCCCTGTAGTGCCGTCTATGGTCGGGGAGGATTTTGCCCGGTACGGTACTAAAGCCCCTATGGTTTTTGCTTTTATAGGGTCGAATGGCGAAAAGGGGCATTACCCGTGGCACAGCCCCAGGTTTACAGCGCTTGACAGCTGCCTGGATACTGCTGCGCAGTTTTATGTGAACTCAGCACAATGCGTGCTTAAAGAGCTTGGCGCGCATAATCGTTTATCCCCCATGGCATAATTAATGAGACTTTTATTAAGGTAATAAACGCGAAAATGTGAAGGTATAAAGATGGCACAAACATCAAACGATATCAAGAACGGATCTGTACTTAACCTTGAAGGGAAACTCTGGAAAGTAATCAAATTCCAGCATGTGAAGCCAGGCAAGGGCCCTGCTTTTGTCCGCACGACGATCCAGGAAGTCCTGAGCGGCAAGATCGTAGATAAAACATTCAATGCAGGTGTCAAGCTTGATTTTGAGACTGTAGATAACCGGACACTGCAGTACTCATACCGTGACGGTGACAATTTTGTTTTCATGGATATGCAGACTTACGACCAGGTATTCATCCCTGAATCGCTGGTCGGCGAACAGGAGAAATTCCTCCTTGAAGGCACAGACTGCATCGTTTCGTTCCATGACGGGAACCCCCTGTCTGTTGAACTGCCCGCTTCTGTTATCCTGACTGTGTCCCACACGGAGCCGGGCCTCCAGGGGAACCGCTCCAGTGCCGGCACCAAGCCTGCGACCGTTGAGACCGGGGCAGAGGTACAGGTCCCTCTCTTCATCTCTGAAGGTGAAAAGATCAAAATCGATACGCGCGACGGTTCTTATCTGGGCCGCGAAAACTGATACCAGAGCTGAGCATGGCACGATCGACTGCGCGCAAACGCGCGCTTAACACGCTGTATGAAGCTGATGAGAAGGGGCAGGAGATAATGCCCCTCCTTGAGGAGCGCCTGGTTTTCCCCGGTGCGCAGACCCCGCTTCCTGAATATGCCCAGGAGCTGGTGAGGGGGGTCGCTTCGCATCGTCGGACGATAGACAAGGCTATCGGCGAGCATTCCACAGGATGGGATGTGAAACGTATGCATGCCCTTGACCGTAATATAGCGCGTATAGCGGTATGGGAGATCGTCTATAACGATGACGTGCCTGCAAAGGTCGCTATCGATGAGGCCCTCAGCCTGGCGAAATCGTATTCGGATGACGAAGCCCCGAACTTCCTGCACGGGCTCCTCAGCGCTATAGAGAAGGATGCGGATGCTGTCCGCCAGGAAGAAGCTGAATGGCAGGGGCATCGTGCGCAGCTTGCCGCAGAAAAGCCTGACGGTGCCGGCGGGCCTGATGAGGATCCCGGATCTGACAGGGCTGCCGGACCGGACAGCGAAGATAACGGCAATAAAGTTTCGTATGAGCCTGCCGATAAAAGCCATCCTGAAGCTGATGCTGCAGAATGGGAAAAGGCTGGAGCATCTGAGGATAAGATAATAAAATAAATGACGCATATGATGTGTTTAGCGCTTAAGGCAAGTACAATATAAGTATGACTGATTCCCCTGAAACTGCGTTGAGCGGAGCAGGCTCCTCCGCCGGCCCTTCTGTGGATCCGATCCGGTATGAATTCGGCCTGAGGCTAAGCGACTCCATGAAGGAGTACGGCCCCCTGTGTGTCGGTATTGACCCGCACCGTAAAAACCTTATTGACTGGGGCTACTCTGTAGACCCGCAGGGCGCGGAGCTGTTCGCTATGCGGATGCTCCAGGCTGCTGAAGGCCGGTGTGCCGCAGTCAAGTTCATGATGCCGATGTTTGAGCGCTACGGTTCGAAAGGCATAGCAGCGCTGGAACGTGCACTGTATGCTGCCCGGCAGCTTGGGATGATCACTATAGTTGACTGTATGCGCGGGGGGCTCCCTACAACATTGTCATCTATCGCTGATGCCTATCTTAAATCGGACGGGCCTTTATACACTGATGCAATCACGCTTATCCCTTATTACGGGTTCCATTCGCTCAACGGGCTGATTGAGGATGCCCTGAGCCAGGGGCATGGGGTGTTTATTGCATCGCTGACCTCAAACCCTGAAGCGGCAAACCTCCAGACATCTATCCGCCAGCGCGGGGAATATGAAGGCAGGACGGTTGCCTATGGGATCGCGCGCGGCGCGCAGAATTACAATGACGGCTATTCCGGCATGGGTTCTGTGGGCCTTGTTATCGGGGCGACCATAGGGCATCAGATGGATCTTAACGGCATGAACCCTGCTGAATTTACCGGGCCGATCCTGTCTCCCGGATACGGCTGGCAGGGGGCAAAAGGCAAAGACCTTGAAGTGGTTTTTGCCGGGACGTATCATAATGTCCTTGTTACGGCTGCGCGCGCGATCGCTGCGTACGGGCCTGATATCAGTTCCCTGCAGAAAAAGATAGACGAATATAAAACCGATATACAGCAGTCTTTCGATGATATGGACAGGCGCATGGCAAATGGCGAAACCGCTGAGCAGATTGCCCACGGCATACAGGAAGGGCAGGACGCTGACTGATGCCGGATAAGACTTCTGACACAACCTCTGATGCAACCGCATATAAACGCCGGCTTGTCGTACTGGCCGGGCCTACTGCTGTGGGCAAAGGGACGATAGAAAAAGCTGTCCGGGCAAAACACCCTGAACTGTGGATATCAGTTTCGGCAACTACCCGCCGCCCGAGGCCTGATGAGAAAGACGGCGTAGACTATTATTTCACGACTGCTGAAGAATTTGAACGGATGGATGCCCGCGGTGAGCTTCTGGAATCGGCCGTGGTGCATGGTACAGACCATTACGGCACGCCGCTGAAGCCTGTACTGGAGCATCTCAGGGCCAATATCCCCTCAATGCTGGAAATAGACGTACAGGGGGTGCACCGTGTACGGGCGCGCGCGCAGGAGCTGGGCCTGGACCCGATTTATGTTTTTGTTGCGCCTCCAAGCTTTGACGACCTGAAACGCCGTCTGCGGTCGCGCCATACCGAGACCTCCGAGCAGCAGGCCCGCCGCCTTGATACGGCACGGCGGGAAATGGCTGAAGAAGGCGAATTCGATGTGGTCATCATCAACGATGAAGTAGAAAAAGCTGCGTCGCAGTTGTGGGAGATCATTGATCATGGCTGCCCAGCTGGGGGACGGCCCGGGGATAAGTAGAACTCCTGCTGCGCGCCTCGCGGTACCGGCCTATTTTGATGGCGATCCGCAGTGCGTGTGCCTCCTTGGGGTTCGTTGGATCCCACCCTGTGAGCTCCATAGCTTTATGCAACCGGTACCTCACAGTATTCGGATGCACGACCATATGTTCTGCAGTCTGTTCAAGCGAGCAGTTTTTCAGAAGATAGTATTCCACTGTCGGCAGTACTTCGCTGCGCTTGCCGGAATCTTCAAGGGACCTGTAGATACTGTAAAGCTGGTCTGCTGCCGTTGCATCGCCGAAAAGCACACGGTCTGCAATGATGTCATCGGCGAAAAGCGGATGCGGCGGATCAAGTTCCATAGCGCTGGCGTAGTAACCGTTATACGCTGCGCGGATGCTGTGCGACGCCCCCTCATACCCTGTGGCATACGGCCCAATGCACAGGCAGTCGTCTTCGCTGAAGAGGTTCGCGATCTTAGTGCGTATGCTGTCAAAATTTTCGCTGCTGCCGGCTCCTACAAGGACCATAAAAAGGGTGTTCGTATGCGTGCCCATAAGGATCTCCGCATCAAGGCCCTGTACCGCAAGGCGTGTCTGGGCCTGGAAGAATCCGGTTGTGATCTCGGAATTCTCCTGTGCCCGTGCGCTGCCAACTGCAGCGAAAAAGGCAGTGGAGTCATCCCATCCGTATACGCCCATGCGGGACTGGAGGGCGAGGTCAAGCTTATTCTCCAGAAGGGAGTTGAGCACCAGGCCTTCTTCGCGCGTCATCCAGCGGCTGCGCGTTTCAGCGACCTCAGCATATACTTCGGCTGCCGAGAAGGAAACTTCGCGCGAATAGTACAAGGCTGCCTCGTAATAGTCGCGTTCCTTCCCTTTTGGGGCAATAATGCCGATATTCTCCGTGATTATATCAACGACAGTGCGGGTCACTTCAAGCACATTCGACAGGCTGATCGCGCGTGCTGTTTCGATAGGCGCGATGGAGAAGAGATGGTCAGCACTTACTTTTCCGCGCTTATCGATAGGCTCCGGGAGGTTGGCCCATTCCAGGTAGTCTTCGATTGCGGTCACTGTAATGAGGTTGAGGAATTCCCGTTCCTGTTCGCCGAGATCCCTGTACCACTGGGCTATTTTAACAAGCTTGTTTTTGCTGAGGTTGAACAGGCGCATAGCCTGTTTTGATGTTTCGGCAGCCTTGGCGGTATCACCGGGAACCTGAGGATCCCGGCCAGTACGGCTGGCGTAGTCAGTGCTGCTGGTGTGTGCAGCGGTAGTATCTGCCATTGTTTGCCCTGTTCTCATGAGCGCCCTGATTTGTAGAGAATTACAATTTTAATTTCTGAGGTATCTGTATCCCGGATACTGAACAGCTTATAGAAGGGTATGGAAAAACATTGAGAAGCAGGGGAATACTAGTTATCCCCCTGCTTTAGTGAATGTATAGCTTTATCTGAAAAGATCCCTGCAGATTAGTGGGAATCAACAGAAAATTCTTTATCCAGGGCGTCTGCGGCGCGGAGGGCATTCGCAACATCTGCCGGTGTGACTTCAAAAGGCATATTAGCCATAGTGTCCTGCGGGCTGCAGGCAAGTTCTCCGACGTGGAGGAGCTGCTCATCGGTGACATCGTGGATGCCGATACCGGCGAAATTCGTCGGCAGCCCTACTGCGCGGAAGAAACGGTACACTTCGGCAAGCTCTTCCAGGGGACGGTCTTCCATGATCATCTGGGCAAGGGTACCGTATGCAACCTTTTCCCCATGAAGGTAGGAGTGGGTCTCAGGGATAGCCGTCAGCCCGTCGTGGATGGAGTGTGCTGCAGCCAGGCCGCAGGACTCAAACCCCAGTCCGCTGAGGAGGGTATTCGTTTCGATAATATTCTCTACTGCTTTCGTCCGAAGGCCCAGCCTCACGGCAGATACAGCCTTCACACCGTCAGCGAGCAGGCTGTCGTGGCACAGGGTCGCCAGTGCGAAAGCGGCGTTTGTGGCATGGCCTCCGGTCATGGTGACGGCATTGGATTGTACGCAGGCGGCTGCCTCATAATATGTGGCGAAGGCATCCCCAATACCTGCGGTCAGGAAGCGGACAGGCGCTTTGGATATGAGTTCCGTGTCCATCAGCACCATACTCGGGTTTTCGGGAAGCGGGAGGTAATGGTCGAACTGACCGCTGTCAGTATACACAACGGACAGGCGTGAACACGGGGCATCGCTTGAAGCCGCGGTAGGTACAATGATGGCAGGCCGCTTGCCGTAATATCCTACAGCTTTAGCGCAGTCAAGCGTTTTGCCGCCGCCTATGCCTATAACTGCATCGGTATCGGCGAGCAGCGCAACGTGCTTCTGTATCTCCGCATCGGAGCACTCGCCGCCAAAGACTGCGAGGGTATAGGGGACCTGGCCGCTGTCGAAACTGGATACGATGCTGTCATGGTACAGGCTGTCTATAGTGGGATCGACAAGTATGTAAGCACCTGTGCTGCCTGCATGGGCATACTCCCCGGCAAGCTGGGAAATAGCGCTTTCCTGCTGGATATAGCTTCCTGGTGAGCATAAGACTGTACGCATAATCCTCCTTTGGATCGTTTGATGTACTCTAAATATGATACACGTGTCCGTACTTCAGCTGAAGATATTTTAGAGTATTTGCGGCTTTTTATCTGAAAAATACAAGATTGAGAGTGCTGATTCTCCAGTAACGGGGAATGCTGCATACGGCATAGCAATTCCGTTCGATGTTATTGATCAATTCGTACGATTTAAGTATACTAGAAGTACCAGTTACATGGAAAGGAGGATAAAAGCCATGTCCATCACTGCAACAGAGCTGAAGGCGAACCTCGGGAAATACCTCCTGATGGCAGCAACAGAGGATGTTTATGTTACGCGCAACGGCAGGACGGTCGCCAAGCTGACCTCCCCGTACCGGAACAAACTGGATACTGTAGATTCTTTGTTCGGCAGTATCCCGGCAGATATGACGCTGGAAGAGTCAAAGGAAGAGAGGCTCAACAGGGTATGAAGGCCTTGGTAGATACCTGTATTATCGTAGATTTCCTTCAGGCGAGGGAACCTTTTGCTGAATCTGCCCGTGCTGTTTTACGTGCCGCGGCAGCCGAGCTTTACCTTTGCTGCATCACTGCGAAATCTGCAACTGATATTTACTATCTCACCCATCGTTGTACTCATAACGATAAGGAATCTAGGTCGAAACTGGAGCAGCTGCTGAGTGTTGTCGGGATGCTCGACAGTGCTGCGGATGATGTACTCCGCGCTATCCCCTCAGAGGTATCTGACTTTGAAGATGCAGTTATGATAGAAACGGCAGTCCGTTCGGGTATGGATTGTATTATTACCCGGAATACCAAAGATTATGCCAGATCAGTGATCCCTGTTTATACACCTAAACAGTTTGTACGGCTCCTGGAGCAGGAAGGATAAGGGTTCTATCCGGGAATTTCTCGATCCTATTATTTTGCTGATGGTGCTTTACTTTCTTGGCGTATAGTTTCTAACTTTATTCTCCAAGTATTGCTGTAAGAAGGGTTTAATTGAATATAAAAGTATAGCCGTTACCTTTTTATTCTGTCCAGTTGCCCGGGTGCGCTTATTAAACATATCGGGCATAAACTGATAATCTTTATAGTGTTGTCGTTTCACCAAGTTGCCTGGAGTGCACCAATATCATATAAATACTTCAATAGTTTTCGGGAAAAGAGATTTGGAGTTAACTCTAAATATTGCCCCTTTTCCACAGCATGTAACAATTCAAATAATTGTTTTCGGACGTTAATCTCGTCTTCATCACGCACCATTACATATAGAATTGTCAGATATTGTTTCTCTGAATTCTGATAATAGTTTAATATACTCTTTTGGCTTGAAAGCATGGATAACATGATTAGCGGAAACTTTTTTATATATTATTTGCGGAGCCAAGGAAATAGCATGCTGAGCGTCATCATCATCAAATGCTCCTACAAGTCCGTAATTTTCATATCGCTTCCAGTCGGCCTGAATAAGCAATATGGGGCATTTCGTTTTCTTAAAAGCTTCTGCATGGTCAATACCGTCATAAAATCTGCCATCTACAAAGGCTCTGGCAAAATCCGGGTCAAACATAGATAATGATTTAATTAGCAAACGCATGCTATCCGGGAATCCAATTTCGACTGGACTATCAGGGTATTTATTTTGAAACTTCTTTATCTTTCGGGATAACCAACTGACAAACCAATTTGGAATTTTTTTGATTCTCTTATCAGAGGCTGGTACTTCCATATCTTTAAAATAATTTGCTAAATCTCTGTCCGGTATATTTCCGATTTGATCAACAAGGTGTTTCAGCCCGTTGTATACAAATTTATCTTGTTCTTTAAACCGCGGCATTTCAGCAGAAAAAATAGGTGCGTCCTCAAGAACAATTCCGGAAACATATTCGGGAATATTGGCAGCACACCAAAGGGCGATAATGCCGCCCGATGAATTTCCGCTGATGATCACCTTTTGTTTTATCACATTTTCTATAAATAGTTTTATGTCCTCACCAATAATCTTCCATGAGTAATATCCTGGTGTCCAAGAAGATTTTCCATGGCCTCTCACATCTATGGCATATACCTGAAAAATTTTTGATAGTGGCAAAAGCACTTTCTTATAACTTTCCCATATACCAATTTGAGCTGGGATCAACAATAAACTTGGCCCATTATCAGGACCGACAACAAAGTTCAGTTTAACAGTCCCTGTATCATAAGTTTTTTCTGAAAAACCAGCGGCAATCAGTTTTCTATTATTTAATTTTCCAGACAAATGTTCGTATGGATTTTTATAGTTCATTCAGCATTCCTCCTAATTTATAATATTGGAAAGTTTTATTTGATGGCAATTCTGTAAATCATCAAATCAAGATATCCTTTAATTTTAACTGGATTTTCAATATACATGTTGTCCTTAGCAGAAATCACTTTAGACGCCCTTTCTTGTGTAATTTATAGAATACGTATATATTAGGCTACTTTATTGAAAGCGTATAGCCGTTCAGCCGGATAATTTCATCCGGATAATTTATTGCAGTACATTAATATATTAATCACTCGGAGTTGAGTACTCCTGATTTATTCTGGAATCTTAGATAAGATATATTAGCCGTAAATTTACGTGTAACCGGGAGTAAGAAACGCCGGGAAAGGACGGAAGTAAAACGGTTGGCCGCAGAGTATCGGGGGAGTGGGGGACAATAGGTCTTATGGATGGGGGGCCGCAGGCATACAGATATCAGGAATACAGATGCAGGAAAGGATGTGCTATGGGAATGCAGGGCAGCCGGGCGGCAGATACGCAGGGCCCTTACGGGCATACCCTGGCCCAGGCTTTCCAGTTTATTGATGATGCCCTCAAGAATTATGAGGTTACACACAGGGGACCGGCACTTTCAGTTTTCGGTCCTCCGCGTTCGGGGAAAACGTCCCTTGCCATAGATGCCGCAGTCCATGCCCTGGGGACGGCCGCTGCCTCGGACAGGACTTCGCCCGGAACGGCTGCCGGCAGCAGGAGTGCATCCGGGGAGGGGGCCGGGAGTGCGGGCGAAATGCGCACAGGGGACCGCGGGATAATCATTACCCCTGGGCTGGCTAATGCTGTTGCACTTGTGGCTCCTACTGCCAGTCGGGCAAAGGCGTATAATAACCGCCTGCTGGACGCAATACAGGTCACGGCAAAACCGCGTATTGCGCAGACGATCAACGCCCTGGCTTTCCAGGTGCTTGCAGCTGTACGCGCAAAACGTGGGGAGACTCCGCCCGATTATCTGGATGCGGCAGACCAGGATTCACTGCTCCACGGGATACTTGACAGGCATAAGCAGCACGCTAGGAACGGTGAGTCTGCCGAGTGCGCAACATGCATGAAGCTTGTGGATTTCCTCAGGGAAAGTACGTATGAGGACAGTGCGCATGAAGAGCCTGGAGCGACACACGAGGCACATGAGGCGCATGGGATGGCAGCGGCAGCTGAGACCACGGAGTCGCTTTTTGACCGTCAGCTGGGTGACAGGTTCGTTGATGAGCTGCGCTCCATGTTTGCCCGTATGAATGAAGTTGGGGCGCGTCACGGGCTTGAAAGCCGCATCCTCAGCCTTGCAGGGAACGGCCCGTACCTCCGCCTGAGGTATGCATGGTCTGCGGCATTCGCCCTGCGTGGCGAGTACGCTGCTGCAGTAAGCAGCCTGAACCAGGCCCGCGGGAAATTCAATGTTGACAGTTCCTACCTTCTCATCCAGGCACAGCGGTCTCTGGCGGATTATGCGGCTGATGGGCTTGCTGGGACCATCCGGCATGATTTGCCGCGCATAGTTATTGTGGATGATTACCAGGAAGTGACGCTGGCAGGCGCGGCATTCCTCCAGCAGCTGCAGGAGTGCGGTACGGGGCTGATCGTAGTAATGTGCCCCGATGAGGCAGCGCAGACATTCCGCGGTTCCTATCCGGAATACCTCGCGCAGCGGGCGCAGGAAGACCCCCGCAGTCATGGCGGGCAGGGGCTGGTCCCTGCTTCCCTCGGGCGGCTGGGTGCGCAGCAGCTGGTCCTTCCGCTGCCGGAAAGCGGCGGCCGGGATGCGCGTGATGAGGTATGCAGCCGTATAAGCATGTCGATCACATCACAGGTTGAATTTGAGGAGGCTGTCGGCGCCCGCCCGTGGAAGCTGGGCGCCGGGCAAGGCGAGGGGACGCGGCTGCGGCAGGATGACGGTTCAATAACTGCTGTGTACTACGGCAGCCCGCAGGAAGAAACCGCTGCAGTTGTACGCAGCATTATGGGAGCACATCTTTCCGATGCCTGTATCCCTTATGATGATATGGCCATTATTGCCCATGACAGCAGTACGCTTGCTGCGTATGCCGCCGCCCTCAGGGAGCAGGGCATCGCAGCCCGCATGCGGCAGATAGGCACTCCCCTTGGTGAAAGCCGTGCAGTCCATGGGCTTTTCGACTTTATTGAACTGTCCCGGACAGCGTGTACAGATATGCAGGACCTTTTCGCGGTATCCTCTTTAGCGGAGGTTTCCGGGGCAGTATACAGGCTCATCTCTGATTATATGGACAGCCCTTACGGGCAGGACAGTACCGGGACGCATGTGCATGCCGGTCCTGTTGCAGCTGCCCTCCAGGCTGTCAGCACAATGGCAAACTTTATCCGCAGCCAGCCTTCTACGGAAACAGGCAGCGGTATCCTGGGCCAGCTGGCTGCCCACGCACAGGCCTATGCTTCCCTGTCTGACAGGGCTATGCCTGAACGCCTTTCGCGGCGCCGTGAAGGCAGCTATTCTTCGGCAGCATATGCTGAAAAGGAGGCTTCGTCTGATGTGACCCCTCAGCTGATAGTCCTGGATCTGCTGGCCTGCAGCCATACGGGGGATAGCCGGTACAGCGCTTTGCTTGAAAGTTTTATCCTGTCGGCATCCAGCCTGACTGCGCGCAAAGATGTGCAGATATTCATTGATATCATACGGCAGGTCAGGAAGCATGCAGGGAGGAAGCATGCCAGGCCTGCCGATGCCCTTATGGATGCATGGACAACCATTGGCCTTTCTGGACTGTGGGAAAAGCAGGCAATCAATGGCCCCTCGGAAAGCGTGAAAGCTCAGGCTAATGATCAGCTTGATACTGTTATCAGGCTGTTTACAGAGGCATCGTCGTATGCTGACGGCAGTTCAGATATCGGCGGGTTTATGAGGTATATCAGGACCCAGGATATCGCTACAGATTCGCTGTCGAAGAAAGCCCCTGTCGAAAATGCTGTTACGCTTGCTACGCCCGCAGCCGCAGCAGGGCAGTCATGGAAGTATGTATGGATACCGCAGGTGCTTAACGGGGTATGGCCTAATATGGCCCTGCGCGACAGGATCTTTGCTGCAGATGACCTGACAGATATCATGCTTACAGGGCGTATCCGCAGTTCTGATTCGGGGCATAATGCCCGCAGCATTGCTATACTGCAGAACGAAAAGAAAAGTTTCCTCATAGCGCTCACCCGTGCGGAACGATGCGCAGCAGTCAGCTCAATCCGCAGCGATACGCAGGAACCGTCAGATTTCTTTGATGCCTATATGCCTGATATTGTGTCTCAGGCTGACGGCCATGTGCCCGCCGGCAGTACGGATAAAAATGGCCAGCTGCAGGAGGGTGTGAGCGGGGCTGTGAGCGCTTCGGAAATCATTGCCCGTGCCCGCAGCATCATCTCAGGGGAACTGTCCCGCCAGCTGAATGCGCTCCCTGAAACTGAAAGGCTTATGTGGGAGGCTTCTTATGACAGCCTTTCACAGGAAGCCCGTGACGCTGTTGATGCCCTGGCTCTTCTGTATAAAAACTCAAAAACAGGCCCCTCCAGTGCGGCAGGAGGGGATGCTGCCGGCTGCAGCGACCCTTCGCGGTGGGCGTTTTTCTACGGCGGGGCCAAAGACGGCGCCAATACTGATGATACCGACGATACCAATACCGTGGCGCCGGACCCGGTGCCGGGCGATGGATCCGTCCGCGCACAAGACCGGGACTGTCCCGGCCCTCTCCCAGTATCCCTGTCCCCCTCGGCAGCGGATATGGCATGGGGATGCCCCATCTGTTATCTGTTCGACCGCAGGCTTTCCGGGCCGTCAGCCCCGTCCCCTGCTGCAGATTACGGCACGCTTATCCACAAAGTCCTTCAGACGGCTGCGGAGCAGAAGCTTGATATGGAATACGGGGAGCGCTACAGGGATGCCGATGCTGAAATCCAGCAGGATGTGCTCAGCGGGCTTACAGATGCCCTTATGGAAATCTATCGCCGTGAGAAGACAGATATTGATACAGAGCATATTACACAAGATGTATACCGTGCTTTGCGTAATGATGCATCAGCGCAGGCTGTACTCCAGAATGCAGCTTTCTATCTCCTCGAATCGCAGGTCCCGGGCTACGGCCAAAGGGAAACTTCAAGTAAAAAATCCGCAGATTTCCGCCCGGTGATAGGGCATCTTACGGAGGCTGAAAGCGAAAAAGCTTTCTCCGCACATTTTACAATGGAAGATATCCGGTATGCCTATAACCGTATCCCAGGCACAGAGCCGGTCAGCAAGCGTGTTTTCTTTGACCTTATGCAGATGCTTGCAGGAGGGTTCCCCAAGGGGATCACCATGGACATGTTCTACAGATGCGTGATCTCACTCCATGGGAGTATAGACCGCCTGGAAACACGCGAAGCCTCAGCAGGCGGGGAAACAAAAGTATATAAGCGGATCATTGATTATAAAACAGGCCGTTCGCTGCATGCAAAGAAAACGTTCAATGACCTGCAGCTAGTGTGCTATCAGCTGGGGCTTATCTTTGAAGACAGGCATGGTGCGGGCCGCGTGACTGAGAGCGATTACGCCAGGTCAGCCTTCAGCCGTACGGACAGTGACCGTGAGGAAATCCTCCGTAATGCCCCGCAGATATCACAGGCCGACCTGTTTACCGTGGTGTCTTCTGCGCTGCCTGCCGCATATGGCAATGCTGTAATGCGTGATGACGGTGCCATTGATATAGCTGCGACACGCAGCAACAGCAAATTTTACCCCGAAGTATACTATCAGCCGCCGCTTTTTGACGATGGCTGTATTGCTTACCGCATAGGAGAGCAGGAAAAACAGACGGGTACAAAGGCGCATCCCGGTACTACTGTTTTCACCATTACCGGGGGCCCTCCCAGGCCGTTCCATAAAGGCTGGACGACATTCCTTGATTCCGCACAGCCGATAGCTTTGCCGGATAAAAAGCCTGACAGCATACCTGAAAAACAGTGGCAGCGGATAACAGGCGATGCGCCGGTGAGCCGGGGCGCGGCGACGGGCAGCAGCGCTGCCGGCCAGCGCGGGAAGGAGCCCCCCCTGTCGCATGGACCCTCCACATTGTGGGCGCTGTCAATGATATCCCGGGTATTTTATGCAGCGAGTATCAGCCTTGTTGACAGGGTCGATATGGGGCAGCATCAGCCAACTTCTGACCATATGCGTTTTTGCACGTACAAAGACAGTTCAGTAGGGCATCAGGACCTGTGCCCTGCATGCTCGGGGTATGTCAGTACGGTTATCCAGCCCGCGGATAATGCTGCCCAGGCACGTCCCGGAGCTGATACCGGGGAGGCAGACAATGAGTAATACAGGCAGCAGAGGTTCAGAGGCCCGATATATGCAGGCTGCGCAGGATCAGCAGGAGAGGATACGGCAGGCACCTGCTGACAGGGATATCCTTGTTGTGGCAGGGGCAGGGTCCGGCAAGACCCGTGTGATGACCGACCGCATTATCAAACTGATCAATGAAGACCATATCATGCCCGAAAAAATACTGGGCCTTACTTTTACCAGGAAAGCTGCAGGGGAACTGTTTTCGCGCGTTTCCCAGGGTGTGCATGAAAACCTGCGCCGCCGGGGCCCGCAGGGGAGGGAAGACCCCAACGCACTGTTCATGCATCCTGAAGTATATACATATGATGCGTTTTTCCAGTCGATAGTGCGCCAGTATGGTGCGCTTGCAGGTGTTGACAGTGCTGCCGTGCCTTTGAGCCCCGCAGGCAGCTACCAGCTTGCCGGCGATGTGGTAAGCCGCACCGTCGGCGCGTACATGTCTGAGCTGGCTGCTGCTCCGGATGCTGAAACCCCAGACGGGGGAAGGGCGCCATCCTCCGGGCAGGGATCCCCGCAGGATGATACAGGCAGTTATGCCAGGCTGATACAGGATACGCTTCAGCTGAATGCTGAGATATCCAACTCAATGATCAGCCCCGGATGCCAGACGGTTGCTGCAGCAGCAGAAAAAGTGCGTGCGTGGGACCGGGAATTCCTCCTTACGCTTGGACGTCTGGCAGAAGATGTTGTCCGCACATATAACGGCGAGGACGCACTTGCCGACGCATCGAATCTCGTATTCCCCCAGAAATTCGGCCCCGGTCCGTCTGCTCCGGAAGATATGGAGGAAGAGAAGCGTGAGGGCTACTATAAATCGCTTATCGGCAGCCTCCAGTACTCCACCCGCAGGCGGGACATGCTCCTTGATATGGTCGTTGCCTACGATGAGGAAAAAAGGCGCCAGGGGTTTGCAGAATTCAGCGATTTTACGATAGCTGCGTTCCAGCTGGTGATGCGGTATCCATGGATCCGTGAGGAATACCGGAAGAAATTCTCCCATGTGTTCCTTGATGAGTACCAGGATACGTCTACGACCCAGGCAAAACTGCTCCATATACTTTTCCACAGCGCGGACAGTGTATCCGGGGGCAGGATGGACAGCCCGCTGCGCAGCTATGTAACGGCGGTCGGCGACCCCTACCAGTCCATATATGCGTGGCGCGGGGCCAGCCCGGGGGCTTTCCGTATGTTCCTTGACGACTACGGCATGGATGCTGATGATATTTTCACTATGAACTATACGTGGCGCAACCCGGGGATCATCCTTGATGCCGCCAACCATCTCACTGCATCAATGAGGCATGACAGCAATGCAGGCAGCACTGCCGGGCCTTCAGACCCCCTCGGGCGCCGCCTGCGCGCTGAGGCCCAGGAAGTTGCAGTAAAAAAACTCTCCTATGTCAACAGGAAAAACGATGCTGTGCTTGGGCTTGCGGGCTACAGGACGCGGGCCCAGGAAGCGGATGCCATAGCCCGCTTTGCCGTATATGCCAGGGACCGCGCGCGTGACCGTGTGCTCAAAGCGTATAGCGGGAAAAAGGCGGGCTACACTGAAACCGCTGAAAATATGGAGAAGACCCATGTCGCTGTGTTGTTCCGTTCCAAAACGCATATGCAGGAATATGCCGATGCTATTGAAAGGGCAGGGCTCACCTATGAGATAGTAGGTAACGAATCCCTCTGGGACAGGCCGGACGCCCAGGACCTGCTGGCCCTGCTCGCTGTTATAACGGACCATACGGATTCTGCTGCAGCACTAAGGCTGCTCGCAACACCACGGTTCGGCATATCAAAAGAAGACCTCCGGAGCCTTTCCGCCATGGCGGAATCGTTGAACAGCGGCTATAAAAGACAGGCGCTTGCGCAGATCACTGCGGTACATCACCTCAGCGAGGGGGAGCTCAGGCAGGCGAGGGACAGGCTGCCCCAGGGGGTGTATCTGACAGATCTCCTCGCCAGCGGAGACTTTGAAAACTGCTACCGCAGATGGCGCAAAGAGCTTGGCAAATCTGCCCCGAGGGCATTGAGTGCCGACGGCCTGCGGAGAATACTGCAGGTTTCAGAGATCATCTGTTTCGTCTCCGGACATATCAGCCAGCCGATCAGCGATATCATCACCTGCGCTGCCCGGGCCCTGACCTTTGATATTGACAGCGCAGTAGGGCAGTCAATTGCCCTCCAGCATGCACCTGAGCATTTTTCCCCATCATGTGCCCCGGCGTTCATATCGCTTGCCCAGACATACCGGGATGAGCTTCCGCAGGGCCGGCTCCCTTCTATTTCGGGTTTTGTTGCATGGCTGACGGCGAATAAGGAGAACCCGGATATGCAGGACAGTGCGCCTGTGCTGCCTTCAGCACATCCTGATGTGGTGCTGATGACTATCCACCAGTCCAAAGGCCTGCAATGGGATGCTGTAGCTGTAGCGGGTATGGCACGGGCGGCATTCCCCTCCAGCCAGGGGGAGCATCTGGGCATCCGCCTGTTCCCCCGCATTGATGATACGGGCGCACCGGCAGATGAAAAATATGCTGACAGCCTTATTGATCGCACCCCCCAAGGGTTTGTGCTTAAAAGCACTGCTGAAGACAGTGCCGGGGCAGGCAGGCGTGAGGATACAAAAACCAGATGCCGCATGCTCTTTAAGGATCCTCAGTACTATACATATGCATTGCCGTGGGTGATGATCCCTACTGCCGTGCCTTCCCCCGTACGCGCAGACAGCGCGCTGCTCCCGGGTTTCTCCGATACTGCTGGCCTGCAGTCTGAATTCGGGACTGTGGAAGACCTCGAAAGGCGGATCGTAGGGGGCAGTATTGAGGCAGCGGTGGAAGCTGCTGAGTCGGCCCTCCGGGGCGGCAAGGGGTATGAAGAGACAGCTGACAGGCTGGCTGCTGCAGTAAGGTCAGGCGACGATGAGGCTGTCGCCGGCATCCTTTCTGCTGAACTGAAACGCGGGAAGCTCCCGGCAGGATCCCTTGCCTCTGCTGAAGAAAAAGTGTACAGTGCCCTGAACAGGCTTTACGGGAAGCATGAGCAGGATACCGGGTATTTCAGCCTGCGCAGCGAAACGGGCCGGCAGCGGCTGGATGATGAGCGCCGCCTGGCATATGTAGCCTTTACCCGCGCAGAATATGACCTGTTCCTCAGCTTCTGCGAGACGAATACGGATGCCAAGGACCCGAAGGCGTATGACCGTGTCCATTTTGTAACTGCCGAAGAGTCCATAGGCGGACAGCCGGGCGCAGGCGACATAGATGCATGGGTCAGGAACCGTACTGTCGATTTGCGGTCGCATGCTTCTAATTTCTGGCTTGAGCTTTTCAGCCATTATTATAGGAATCCGGACTATCCGGTTTACGATATCGATGATGCCGTAGATATCGCCGGCAGGCATTGCGAGCTTCCCATCGGACTGTTCGTCGGCGAAGAGGCTGGACGTTTCCGGGATGCTGTTGTTGTTGAAGCCCTGGCGGAATCGGCACAGGCACAGGTAGTTGAACGTACTGCCGTGTGGCCGTCGGAGAGCAGCAGCATTGTGCAGGATGTGCTGTCCGGCAGTGCGCGGCTTGTAGAAGGCCGGGCAGAAAGCTGCGAAGGGGCAACAATAGATGATGAAGAAGGGCATCCGCTTGCCCGGGCAGCTGTTAGGCTGATCAGGGAAAGACAGCAGAAAGGGGGCGGTACAGTCCCGCAGGACAGGCGCAGCGATGCGCCCGGCTTTACGCAGGCAGACCGCACGGGCATAGTCAACGTAACGAAAATCCAGGAGCAGTTTACTGATAGCCTCGGATCAGGCTCCGGGAGTGAAGCGCCTGTATCGGGGAAGGAACCTTCTTCTGCCGGGACGTCAGGCATGATCCATGATTCCGTATACCGCCCTATGCCCCAGGTAGATTCCCTCCAGGCGCGCCGCGGCACGGAATTCCATGCGTGGGCCCAGGAATTCATACTCCCGGACTGTGCAGATCCGGATGATTTTGCAGCCATCCTGCAGATCCGGCAGGATAAAGCCCGTAATGCTGAGGAGGCATATCAGGAGATGGTGCATAAGGCTGCGGTATCCGGCGGGCTGCCGGGGGAGACGCCACATCCCCAGGAAAAGGGGGCTCCTGATATGGCCAGATGGAAGCGGAACCTGGCATCCTCAGCCTGGTCGCGGCGCAGAGCCTATGCAGTGGAACAGTCGATCACTGATACCATTACGGGCGCAGACGGCACAGCATACCATATCCGCGGCTCCCTTGATGCGGTATTCCTGGGGCGCGCAGAGGATGATCCGGCTTCCCCGGCTCCGGGATATTACACTATCGTTGACTGGAAAACAGGGCATAAGCCGGAATGCGGCAGCCGGCAGGAAAGGGTGAAGCTTGCCCAGCTTGATATCTACAGGCTAATGTTCTCTCATATGATGGGCATTGATATCAGCCATATTGATGCTGTACTTTATTATGTTGATGTTGACAATGAGCCTGACCGGGGCATCGCGAGCCTTCCGCTGCGGGGGAAACCGATTGCGGATGCATTGGCGTCTGCCCTCGAAGCCCGGCTGCGCGGCGGTACCCTTGACGATGCGGATAACGATACCGACCCCGTATCAGGCATGGACATACCGGCCGGCGATGATGAATGACAGCCTATACCCGTCTGCACCTGCCGTGTACTGGAAGGCAGCATCAGCGGCGCATAGGTGGCGCGTGCGGGGTTTATATTGACACGTTTATGTAAACTGGGACACTATGTATGAAAGACGGAATTATCTGCATATGGCATACCATGAGTCCGGTGAGGGCGGTGCTTCCCCCCGCGAAAGCATAAATCTGGATGGTATCAGCAGCGAAAGCCAGGTATCCCTGCGGGAGCTTCGTGAGTCTGATATTGACAGTATTGCCCGGATAGTCCAGAAAACATGGTTTTCTGCCATGGATAGCCCGGTTCCCGTCAGCCCTGATGGGGAGGAAAAAGATGGACGCGCCCCTGTTCCGGATCAGGCCCAGAATGAGAGCCAGGCCCGCAGAAAGTTTTACGCAGCAAAGTACGATTTCCTGTGGTACCTCAGCAGATGCACACATTCTGTGGTGGCAGAAGCCGACGGGAAACCTCTGGGGATAGTACTTGCTGATATATATTCATCCCACGAGTCCGGGGTACAGGCGCTCAAAGGGCAGGATACTATCTTTGCTGATTATGATACATGGATCCGTACCGCTGTCCCTGACGGGAATAAATATGCGGAAGCTATCCGGCAGGATGATGCGAGGACGCACGAATTATCCGATCCTGTAAAACCCCATACCGAGGCCGAGATCGTCCTGTTTATTGTTGACGGCAGTATGCGGGGGCAGGGCCTGGGCAAGGCACTGTGGCTCAGTATGCTTGAAACTCTTGACCGGCACAGGGTCAGAAGGTATTTCCTGTATACGGATACTGAATGCAACTATATGTTTTATGAATACCGCGGCCTTCTGCGTGTAGCTGAAAAAATAAATGCCAAAGGCCCTATGGGGGAGCCGCTTGACAAGTTCATATATCTTGGTTCGCCGACCGAAAGCCTGAGCGATGACGGGCAGCGCCAATGAATACCGCAGGCCGGTGAAGCCGCGTTCACCGTACCTGCAGATATTTTCCCTGCCCGGCTCTGCGGCATTCTGTGCTGCTGCGGCTGTTGCCCGCATGCCTATGGCTATGGTCAGCCTGGGCATAGTCCTTGCCCTTAACCATTTGTATAAGGACTGGGCTACAGGGGGGTTCATGACCGCTTTGTATGTACTGTGTGCGGCCGTTGTCACCCCTGTGTATGCCAGGCTTTTCGACCGGTTCGGGCAGCGCAGCATAGGCCTGCTGCTGACCGCCCTTCAGACGGCGGGCTTTATCCTTTTTGCCGCCGCGGCGCAGAACCGCGTGCATCTGGCTCTTCTGTTCGTGCTGGCTGCGTATCTGGGCCTTACCTCATTCTCCATTGGAGCCCTTGTGAGGACCCGCTGGGCATGGGCAACAGCACAGCAGAACGGCAGCAGCCTGCTGGATACCGCATATTCCCTTGAATCTGCAGTCGATGAAACGGTTTTTATAATTGGTCCGATACTTGTGGCATTCCTTGCTTCAGGAGGTACCCCCACGCTTCCGTTCTATGTATGTGCAGCCGCAGAGGGGATCGGCGGGCTTGTCTTCTTCCTCCTCCCTTCTGCAGCTTTTCATGCGGTGGATACATTGGCGCTGTCGGGTGTCCCCGAGGGAGGGAATATCTCTCCGGCGCCTTCTGCTCCGCCGGCTGTGCAGGATGAGGCGGGCCGGGCCGATTATGATTCCAGCAGCACAGTCACATCGTCCGGGCTGGCAGACCAGCATCCTAAACGGCTGGCGTTTATGTATCCCGGCATGCTCATCCTGTGCTGCGCTTTCATATCCTTTAACTCCACTTTCTCCGCTTTCGACGTGGCAATGACCGCCCTGATGAAATCTATGGGGCAGGAACGCCTGCTCGGGCTTCAGCTGGCCTTGTTTGCCGCAGGATCGTGCGCAGGGGCGATCCTGTTCGGCTCCCGGCAGCACCACGGCAATCCGTGGAGACGGCTCGTGATCCTTATGGCTTATCTGACATTGGGTTTTGTAGGGATTGCATTATTCTCGCGGAATATAGCTGTTATTGGTATTATCGAAGTCATAGCAGGATTAAGCGTAGCTCCGATCTTCGCTTCCGGCAATCTTATGGTCAAGGGGATAGTCCCCGCCTCATCCCTGACGGAGGGGCTGTCCTGGCTGTCAACTGCCAGTACGGTCGGTGCTGCGTTGGGCTCAGCGGTATGCGGCCGCATACTCGACAGCTTCGGCCCGGTCGCAGGCCTGTCTTCCTTATGGATACTGACTGCAGTTTCCCTTATTTTCCTTGCTGCAGGCTATATGAGATACGCGCGCCGTACGTAAAACCTGGGTAGAGAGTAGAATGGAAAGAAAGTTATGAGCGGTACTGCGGTCCGTGCGTGTAAACGGGAGCTCACGGACAGTACCGGAAGACAGATAAATTACAGACAGAAAACTGATAAGAATGAACAATAAGAACACTACTACGAAAAATACCGGAAAGAACGGCAGCAGGAACGGGGGCAGGAAGAAAAATACGGCCCGCCCGGGATCAAAGGCGAAGGCACCGCAGGCCCGCTCTGCTGCGGCATCGAGGAACAGCGCTGACACCCGGGGGAACAGGATGGTTGCGCCCCCTAAGTACCGTAAAGGGTCCATGCGCATCGTCCCGCTTGGAGGGTTAGGCGAGATAGGCCGCAATATGAATGTGGTCGAGTATAACGGGCATATCCTCCTTATTGACTGCGGTGTCCTTTTCCCTGAAGAGGAACAGCCGGGCGTGGATCTTATCCTCCCTGATTTTTCTTATATCCGCGGACGGCTTGATAAAGTTGAAGCCCTTGTGCTGACGCATGGGCATGAGGACCACATCGGCGCTGTCCCGTATCTGCTGCGGGAACGCCCGGATATCCCTCTGATCGGTTCAAAGCTTACCCTGGCATTCGTGGAGGCGAAATGCAAGGAACACCATATTGAACCTGTTATGCAGCCTGTTGAGGGCCGGGACAAGATGAAGGCAGGGCCTTTCAGCCTTGAATTTATCACAGTAACGCATTCTATCCCTGATGCGCTTGCGGTATCTGTCAGGACCCCTGCAGGGCATATTATCGACACAGG
>ERZ773212.32-NODE-32-length-76251-cov-7.454341_pt1 | contig 76251 bp, 66 predicted proteins | sample MGYA00581005_ERZ773212 | MGnify/ENA primary metagenome ERZ773212 (study PRJEB29015, sample SAMEA2738154) | human oral metagenome | biome: human oral; feature: human-associated habitat; material: saliva | place: China | collected 2196 ... | reverse complement strand
TATATTATATTTTTATAGCTAATACAACGGCTAGAGCAGTCGTCCGCCTTCAATTCCTTACGCAAATTCGGCGGACGCGCCTTATATCTCCATAGCTGAAGCGAGGGGTTTTACGGCGCATTTCGATAAAGGAAGAATAAGAACGCCCACACATTGTGTTCGATGTGCGGGCGTTCTTATTCTTTTCTATAGGAATCGCTGATAAAATGAGGCATGCCAGATTGGCGTAGATTTTTTGTCCGATTGAGGCAACAAACCGAACGCATAGTAAGGACGATGCGGAGGATTTGCTAACGATAAGCGGGCGAAAAAGATGCGTCAAGATGGTCGTGCCGAATTTATCCGTGCTTCCTATATTGTTACTGGGGCTTGATATGCCCCGTCTGATAGGCGCGCAGGAGAGCATGGAGATCGGTGATCTTGCTCTCGATGGCTGCACCGCGATCCGTGTCGCGCACGAGCGAGTGGCGTGCCTGCAGCTCAACCGTCTGGGAAACGGACTCTATGTCGCGGTTCTCGCGCAGGGCGTCGCGCACACTCGCCACGCGCTGATGCTGCAGGAGGCGCAGCCCGCGTGAGTTGTAGATGAGTGTATAGCCCGAGATGCCTGTTTTGGCACGGAACGGCGCGGCAAAGCCACCGTCGATGATGAGGGCGCGCCCGCTGCCGCGCAGGGGGCTCTCCCCCTTCTGCACCTTGACGGGGACGTGGCCGTTGATGATGTGCCCGCGCTTCGGGTCGAGCCCAAACTCCTCCAAAATTTTTTCGCAGACCGCCTCATCGTTCACGAGGCGGAAATACGGATCGGACGGCTCCTTCCACGTACTTTCATCGGAGATGAAGGAACGCTCGAACGTCGTGAAGGAGCGCCCTGACACGGGAGAATTGTAGCCGCACCAGAGGAAGTACATGAAGTCCAGCCCCTCCTGCGTGTGCTCATTCCATCCCTCGCGCGCCTTCTCCTCGCAGAAGTCCATCCACGCGCGCCCGCGATATGACTGCCCCTTGTACGTGATCGTGCGGAATTCTCCCGACTCCTCCATCGGGACACAGGCGTGAAAGAGCAGATTTCCATTATAGCATGTATAGATGCTGCCGCGCTCATAGAGATAGTCCACATGGCGCTGGAGTGCCTTGCTCTCGAGGAAATACGAGCGCAGATCGGCGATGATATTCTCCTCGTCCTCCGTGAGCGCCCAACAGTCAGCAGGATCGTCAATCGTCGGAAAGTACGCACTCTCGAGCTCCACGCGTCGCCCGCTGCCAAGCGTCACGCAGGAGAGATCGAAGTCGATCTTGTCCAACAGCAGCCGATCCTCCATCTGAAAGTCGGGATTGCGGCGGATCAGTGCGCCCTCGAGCTTGAACATCATCATCGTAACGGCACGCTCTGCCGCCTTGATGGGGTTCTCGTCGGGGTAGATGCGCGAGGCAAATGTCGTGAGCGGGCGCAGGCTGATGCCGTAGCCGCGCTCCAATACGTCGGTATTGCGGTAGCGGAGACTGTTGCGGATGACCGCTGCGATGCAGACCTCGCTGCCGAGTGCCGCGCCCATCCAGAGCACATCGTGGTTGCCCCACTGGATATCAACGGACGGATGCTCCATGAGGAGGTCGAGGATGCCGTCAGGGCGATCGCCGCGGTCGTAGAAATCGCCGACGATGTGGATGCGTTCCACAGAGAGCCGCTTAACCAGCGTGCTGAACGCCTCGATATAGTCTGGCCCGCCCCCGATCTCCACGATGGTCTCAATCAGCTGGCGGTAGTACGAAAGCTGTGCCTCATCGTGCTCGGGACGCGTGCTCAGCAGCTCCACAATGACCGACTCATAGCGTTTCGGGATGTAGTTGCGCATCTTGCTCGCGGGGAATTTCCAGCTCATGAGCTTTGTCAGTTCAAGGAGATTCGCGAGGTTCTGCTGATACCAGAGCGGTGAGGTCTTCCCCTCCGCCGTCAGCTGCTCCATCTTCTCGCGCGGGTAGTAGATGAGCGTACAAAACTCCGCGCGCTCCTCCACCGTCATGCGGGTCTCAAAGCAATAGTCCACCTTTTCCTTGATGACGCCCGAACAGTTGTTGAGGATATGAAAAAAAGAGTCGTACGCACCGTGCAGATCACTCATAAAGTGCTCCGTGCCCTTCGGCAGCATGAGCTGCGACTTCAGATAGATGATCTTTTCGTAGACAATCTCCTTCGTCGGATACTTCTCCGCCATCAGGCGAAGAACCTTATCCTCCGCTGTTGCCGCTGTCGTCATGCCGGCTCCTCCTGTACTCTCATTACGAAATTTATTGTTTCTATACTTTTCTGTATTTTATCATTAAACTATGTTTACTTCAATTCAATATTTCTTTTCCTATCTCTCTTCCTATGATATAATGCCCGTGTAACAATCGTATGGCAGGAGCTGAGTATCCTTGAAAAAATTTCTTTCTTCTACAGTCCATTTTGTCCTCAGCGTTATTGTCGCAGCGGCGGCTGCGGGCTTCTGGTACACAACGGAAAACGTGAGTATCGAGGCGGCATCCGAGATCTTTCTCGGTGTATTCCTCGCTGCATCGCCGATCCCATGGCTCGTGTCACGCTGGCTGATCGCCCTGCGGATCAAGCGACATCTGCGTGCGGACGGCATTGCATGCAGCCGCATGAGTGCACTTACCGAGCTCATGCACGTGGATACCATTGCCTTCAACCGCAACGGGACGCTGACGGAGGGGGATATCTTCATCTCGGCGCTCGTGCCCGAGGGCATGACGCAGAGCTCGCTGCTCGCACTCGCGGCAAGCGCCGAACGCGACGCTCTCCATCCCTACGCTCAGGCACTCTACCGTACCGCCATCGAGCGTGGGCTGCATCTCACGCGACACTCCGCCGCACGCGAGGAGGAGAGCTTCGGCGTAGAGGCACTGATCGTACGTACGCCTGTGCGCGTCGGCAAAAAGGAGTGGCTGCAGGAGGAAAACATCGAGATCAGCGCGGCACTCCTGACGCGCGCCGATCAGCTCGCAACGAGCGGGCAGTCGCCGCTCTTCGTCAGCTCAAGCAAGTACGCACGCGGCATCATCGCCGTCCGCGACGATCTGCGCATGGAGGCAAAGCGTGCACTGAACGCCCTGCGTCAGCGCGGACTCTCCCTCGTCCTCCTCACGGGTGAGACGAAGCGTCTCGCCAACGCGACGGGCAAGGAGCTGCACATCGCCGACGTGCGCTCCGATCTCACGGAGATGGACAAGGCACGCGAGATCCGTTTGCTGCAGTCACGCGGCGCCATCGTCGCCATGGTGGGCGACCCGATCGCCGATCAGGCCGCTCTGCGCACGGCGGACATCGGCATCGGCTGCCCGTCCACCCTCGTAAAGCCACCCGCCGAAACAGCAGAGGAGGAAACAGAGACAGATCCGCTGCGCGCCGAGCTGCTGAAGGGGCCGGACGGCACAGCGGCCGCCGCCGAGGTGGTCGAGCCGCTCATCCCACCCGAGGACGCTGCCTACTTTGAGGCACAGACGCGGCGCAATCAGGGCAAGATCGAGAACTACGTCCCTGACATCGCACTGGACAGTGTCGGACTGCCGCGTCTCGTCACCCTGCTCGACGCAGGCGAAGCGGCACGCGTACGCGCCCGCCAGAATACGTGGCTCACCGTGCTCTTCATTGCGCTCTGTACGCCGACAGCGGCAGGTGTCCTGCCGCTGCTTGATGGCCCTCTTCCCTATCCGTGGGTCGCCGGCGCACTCGCGGCGGTGGTCGGCGTACAGGCAGTTAACGCCTTGCGAAAATAATTACGATTTATTCCTAGATAGTTTATTTTATCAATCTAACTTGTATTTCATATAAACCTATGATATAATGCAGAGCATCGAATGGCTTTTGTCACACGCCGTGGACAAAAGCCGTTGCTGTCATTATCATAGGTATTATTTTTAGGAGGGATTTGGACATGGAAGCAGTGATGCTGTCCCGATGGCAGTTTGCAATCACTACCATCTATCACTTTCTCTTCGTCCCTGTCACACTTGGTATGGCGATCTTTGTCGCCCTGCTTGAGACGTGCTACGTCAGGACGAAACGGCCGGAGTGGAAGAAGACCTGCCGAAAGCTGCTGAACTTCTTCGGTACGCTCTTTCTCATCAACTTTGCGATGGGTGTTGTCACAGGTCTGGTGCAGGAGTTCCAGTTTGGTATGAACTGGTCGGAGTATTCGCGCTTCATGGGCGACATCTTCGGCGCACCGCTCGCACTCGAGGCTCTCACGGCGTTCTTCCTCGAGTCCACCTTCCTCGGCATCTGGATGTTCGGCTGGGACAAACTCTCGGAGAAGGCACACTGTGTCTGCATCTGGCTGGTCGCGCTCGGCAGTAACCTGTCTGCCTTCTGGATTCTCGTCGCGAACTCCTTCATGCAGCACCCCGTTGGCTATGTACTCGCCAACGGACGCGCTGAGATGGCGAGCTTTACGGATCTCGTAACGAATCATTACATTCTCGGTGAGCAGTCCCACACGCTCTTTGCGGGCATCACGACCGCCGGCTTTGTCGTCATGGCGGTCTCCGCATGGAAGCTGCTTCACGACACGGAGTCGCGCTACGCGTTCACGCAGGCGATCAAGGCGGGTGCCATCTACACACTCGTCGGCGTGGTCGGCGTCATTGCGAGCGGACATTTCCACACGCAGTACCTCGCACAGGCAAACCCGATGAAGCTCGCCTCCATGGAGGCCCTCTGGGAGACGGAGGATCCCGCACCGTTTGCCGTTCTCGCCTACCCCAATATGGAAAAGGGGCAGAACGACTTCGAGATCACCATCCCCTATATGTTCACGATCATGGTGCATGACGGCCCCTCGGGTGAGGTGCGCGGCATCAATGATCTCCAGAAAGAGGCTGTGCAGAAGTATGGTGAGGGCGACTACCGTCCGCACGTCACGATGCTCTTCTACTCGTTCCGCGCGATGGTCGGCGCCGGCTTCTTCATGGTGCTCGTCTCGCTCGTCGTGCTCTATCTGACGAAGAAGGAACAGATTCTTTCCGCAAAGAAACTGCTCTATGCCCTACCATGGCTGGTCGTCATTCCGTTTATCGCCAATTCCTGCGGCTGGATCGTCGCAGAGATGGGACGCCAGCCGTGGATCGTGGTTGGACTGCAGAAGACGGCTGATGCGGTCTCACCGAATCTGACCGCTGGGGAGATCTGGTTCACGATGATCGGCTTCACGGTACTCTACCTGCTGCTGCTCATCACCGCGCTCTATCTCGCCTTCCGCTTCATCCGCCGCACGAAGATCACTCCTGCCATCGAAGGAGGGAAGTAAGAATGGACTACAATATTCTTTGGTTCGTGCTGATCGTCGTCCTCTTTACAGGATTCTTCTTCCTCGAGGGTTTTGACTATGGCGTCGGCACGCTCCTCACACTCATCTCCGACAAGGAGAGCGACCGTTCTCAGCTCATCCGCAGCATCGGCCCTGTCTGGGACGGCAACGAGGTCTGGATGATTACGGCGGGCGGTGCCACGTTTGCGGCTTTCCCGCATGTCTATGCGACGATGTTCAGCACCTTCTACATTGCGCTCTTCCTCATGCTCGCCGCCCTCATTCTGCGCGGCGTCGCCTTCGAGTTCCGCCATCATCGCGAGGATGAAGTATGGCAGCGCCGCTGGTCGTACGCACTTGCCTTCGGCAGCATCGTCCCCGCATTCCTCTGGGGCGTTGCGGTCACGAATCTGATCGCAGGGCTTCCCATCGGTGCGGACAAGGTCTATCAGGGCGGATTCTTTGATCTCCTGACCCCCTACACGATTGTCGGCGGCATCACGTTCGTTCTCGTCTTCGCGTTTCACGGCGCGGCATTCTTGCAGCTGCGCCTGACCAGCACCTACCTGCTCGACCGCGCCCGCACGCTCGGTCTGAAGTTTGGCGTCGCTGCAGCGGTCTTCTATGTGATCTGCATGATCCTCACCTATGTTGAGACCGACCTCTACCAGAGCACCGTCGCCACGGCGGCTCTCTTCCTCTCGGCGCTTTCCTTCGTGCTCGGCATCGGCGCTCTCTACAAGCGTGCCCATAAGGGTGCGTTCATCCTCGGTGCCCTCGCCATCGTCGGCACGACGGTCGGCTTCTTCGCCGGACTGTTCCCGCGTCTCATGGTCTCGAGCCTGAACTCCGGCTACAGTCTGACAATCTACAATGCGTCCTCGACGGAGTACACGCTCTCCATCATGACCATTGCCGCTGCTATTCTTGTTCCCGTCGTCCTCTGCTATCAGATCTGGACGTACTACATTTTCCGCAAGCGTATCTCCCCGAATGATTCGGGACATCAGGCATATTAAAGGAAACAATGAAAAAACGAAAGTCCATCCTGTTTCAAATGCTGCATTCGCAGCGGCGCAGCCTCTCCATCCGCGTTGCGGTCGAACTCCTGCACGGAGGGCTGACCATCCTCGCGGCATGGAATACGGCCGCCATTGTGAACACTGTATTTCTTGAGCACGGCGGACTTGCCGAAACAGCATCAGATCTTCTGATGCTGTTTTTGTGCATTTTCGCCATGACGCTCCTGCGCCTGCCAAAGAGCCGCATCGAGGCACAGCTCTCCGATGATCTGCGCCTCTTCTGCCGACGTGCCCTCCACAGAGAGATGCTGGCACATGGGCAGAGCGGTGCGGGTGTGCTGACGCTTACGCTTGAGCGCGTCGATGCGCTCGACCCTTGGTTTCGCACTCTCCTGCCCACCATGATCGCAGGTGTCGTCATCATCCCGCTCGTCCTGCTCGTGACGGCTGTCGTCGATCCGCTGTCGGCGCTGCTCTTTCTGGTCACCCTGCCGATCGCGCCATTTCTCCTCTACCTCATCGGCAAGGCGACGCGCCGTGCCAGCGAGCGTCAATGGGACGAGATGCGTGCGCTGACCGACGGATTCGGTGATCTGGTGCGCGCGGCGGCGACGCTAAAAATCTTTCGCCGCGTCGATGCGGAGGGACATCATCTCGCCCAGATGAGCCATGCGTTCTCCGAGGCCTCGCTCGCGGTACTGCGGCTTGCCTTTGTCTCCTCCTTTGCACTGGAACTGATTACAACCCTGTCGATTGCCCTCATCGCGGTCTCCATCGGTCTGCGTCTCATGGACGGCGACATGACCTTTCAGGCGGCGTTCTTCGTGCTCATCCTTGCGCCGCAGTTCTATCAGCCGCTGCGTGAGGGCGGCATTGCCTTCCATGCAGCAATGGATGCCGCGACGGCAGAGAAGGCGCTTGCCCCCTACCTCGATGCACCGCCGTCCATCACGGGAACGCACGATCAGATTCTCTCCCCGCCCTCCGTACGCACGGAGGCGCTCACCTACCGCTATCCGCTGACCGACGAGGCGGTTCTGACCGACCTCACGCTCTCCTTTCCCGCAGGAAAGTCCACCGTGATCGCAGGCGACAGCGGCAGTGGAAAATCGACACTGCTCCTCCTCCTTGCGGGGCAGCTCTCTCCTTCGGAGGGGAGGATTACCCTCGCGGACGGTGCAGGAACAGAGCATAGCTATGACCTCGCGCGCCTCACGGAGGAGACACGCACTGCGCTCATCACGTATGTCCCGCAGGAGCCGCATATCTTCGGTGCGAGCCTTGCGGAAAACGTGACGCTGTGGACGCGGGACGCGGCGGATGCCGAAATCACGGCAGCACTGGAGGCGGCGGCACTCGGTGACTTTTTGCGCGCGCTGCCCGATGGACTGCATACGCGCCTCGGCATGGGCGGCCATCCGCTCTCGGCAGGAGAACGTCACCGCCTCGGTCTGGCACGCGCCCTCTTTCAGGATCGCCCCATCGTCCTTCTGGACGAGGTGACGGCGGGGCTGGATGAGGAGACCGAGCTTTGCGTGATCGATGCCCTGACGGCATTTTCACATCACCGCACGATGATTCTGACGGCGCACCGTCCTGCGCTCATCGCATGGGCAGATCAGGTCGTGACACTGGGAGGTGAGGCATGATGACCACAATGCTCTTTCGGCTGCTCTCCATCGCCGCACCTGCGGCGGCACTCCCCGCCCTCCTCGCGGGATTCCTCGCGGCCACGGCGGGCATTTCCCTCATTGCCTCTGCGGCGTGGATCATCGCCAGTGCGGCACTCGCACCGCCCCTCTCGGCACTTGCCCTCGCCATTACCTGCGTGCGGGCGTGCGGCATCGGGCGCGCCGTCTTTCGCTATCTTGAGCGCCTGCTCTCCCACCGTCTCGCCTTCGGCTGCTACGAGACGCTGCAGCAGGCGACCTACCGCCGCTCTTCCGCCGTCATTCCCATGCGTGAGGGCAACGTACGCGAGGGCGAGTTTCTCCACGATCTGCTGACGGGCTGTGAGACCCTGCGCGACTTCTACCTGCGCGCCGTCCCACCGCCACTGATCGCCCTTGCCTTGGTGCTGCTCGCCTGTGCGGTGCTCCTGCCGCTCAGCATCCCTGCGGCCGCTGGCGTATTCCTGCTCTTTCTGCTCCACCTCGCGCTCCCTCTCCTCCTCCGCGAAACGGAACTGCGCGCGCAAAGTGCCGACTATCGCAGCAACCTCCTCGATCAGATCGACGGGCGCACTGAGCTGCGCGCCGCCGGCAGCACGCATCATACACAGGCAGTGCTGGATGAGGCAGCGGCGGTATTTCAGCACGAGCGGACGGCACGGGGGCGGCGGCGCGAACAGCTCTTCACCCTGCTCGACGTCCTGCGGATCATCGTCTGGATCGCAGCCATCATCCTCCTCATCCCTCGCGTGATCGAGGGGATGCTCACGGGTATCCAGTACGCGGTCTGGGTTCTCGCCCTTGAGGCGGTACTCGCCGAGCTCCGCCCGATCCCCCCCGCCGTTCTCGGCGCACTGGAATCGGCGCGTGCCGCACGGCACATTCTCCCATCAGACGGCGAGCACACACAGCCTGCCTCCATCGCACCGCCTTCCGAAAAATCAGCAAACGCACCTCTGATCGAGGCGAAACACCTCGTCTTCGGCTATCATACGGGCATCCCCATTGTGCAGAACCTCAGCCTTACGATCCGCCGCGGCGAGCACACGGCCATCATCGGTGAGAGTGGTGCGGGCAAGACGACCCTGGCGAGCCTTCTGCTCCGCCTCTGGAAGCCCGATGCGGGGACGATCTCTTACGACGGCGTTCCCCATACGAAGCTCTCCCCCGAAGCGTCGCGCGCCTATTTCGGTGCTGCTTTGCAGGGCAGCTGGCTCTTCTCTGCCTCCATACGGGACAACTTCCTGCGCCTGCGCGGCGATATTCACGAGACGGCAATATGGCACGCACTCGAAACGGCGCAGCTCGCGGACGTTGTGAGGGCGCTGCCCGCAGGGCTCGACGAGCCGCTCGGAATGAACGCCTCCCGTCTTTCGGGGGGACAGCGCAGCCGCCTGCTCACCGCACTTGCACTCGCGGGCGATGCGCCGATCCTGCTCCTCGATGAGCCGACGGCAGGGCTTGATGCCGCCTGCGGTGCACGCCTCATCACATCCGTCTTGGCAGATGCCGATGCACGCGGCGCAACGCTCATCGTCATCACGCACGATCTTCCCCTTTTGAATCAAATGAAACAGGTGATAAAACTATGACGCCGGAAACATTTCATGAACGCATCCATCTCGTTATCGACCGTCTTGGAAAAAATGCCCCGCCCCACGAACTCTTTGCCGGCGGTGTGGAGGACTGGCACGCACGGGCGCGGCTCGCCCATTTTCTCGCGCAGATGCCGGAGCATCGTACGGAGGCCATCGAACTCTTTCAGAGTGTTATGGATGCCGAGGTGAACGAGGAACTCGCGCAGGACGTGGAGGAAAAAGTCTACGCCATGCAGGGACTCTCGGCACTTGAGGCGGAGGAAAAGGAAACACAGGAAGCGGCACTGGAGCACATCAATCTTGCGATTGAATGCGCCGAGGGAACGGATTTCCTCTACAAGTACATCCTGCGCGGTGAACTGTGGGCGGATCGGTGGAACCTCATGCACAAACTCGGCATGACCGAGGACGCCGAGGCAGAGGCCGATGAGCGCATTTCCGCCTTTGATGGACTGGAGGATGCCGTCCCGCACAACAGCTACCTGTACTACGGCTACCGATTCAAGGCACATCTCGCCGCCGAGCGCGGTGTCGTCCTCATCGCAAAGGACTACATGCACATGGCGATTCACGCGATGGAGGTCCCGCCCGCCTACGAACAGCCGCTTGCTGAGGCATTTGCACAGACACACGAAAACGCCTCATGGATTCTGCGCGAGATCGACCGCGCCACCCCCGATCCTGCACAGCTCCACTGGGACATATAAAAATGTATTGCTATTGCTTCACTTCTGCGTTACAATGAAATAAAAGGAGGTACTGCCATGCCCAAAACAGCAAGCATCAATATGCGCATTGACCCTGTCATCAAAACACAGGCAGAAGACGTATTTGCGCGTTTCGGTATCTCCGTGACGGATGCCATCAATATCTTTCTCCATGCATCCATCATGGAAGGCGGCTTTCCCTTTCAGCCCAAGCAACCGCGCTATAACGAGGAGACGCTGCGCGCCATGGAGGAAGCGCGTGACATCATGAGTGGAAAAGTCAAGGCAAAGCATTATACATCCCTGTACGAACTGATTGATGAAATGGACGCGGAGAGGCAAAATGCTTGACCTCGTCTTCACCACACAGTTTCGCAGAGATCTGAAACGCCTACGCAAGCAAGGTGCTCCAATAGAAAAATTAGACACCGTTTTGCAAGCTCTGCGCCGCGACGAACACTTGTCCGCCCGTTATCGCGATCATGCTTTGACAGGAGACTACAGCGGTTTTCGGGAGTGCCATATCATGCCGGACTGGCTGCTCATCTATGCCATCGACCACGGGCAGCTCATATTGACTGCATCACGCACAGGATCACATGCCGAACTATTCTAAAGCAGAACACAAGTGGCTATTGCACAAAGATAAATTTACCTTCGTGCAATAGCTTCTTCTGTCTTTTTTCACAAAATTAAGGCTGCTGCACATTTGTTTCGTGCAACAGCCCCCATCTATTTCAAAGGTTTTATCACTTTTTTCTTCCTACAGATTGTCACAAGAAGCGTATCAAACATCCATCCCCCTAATACAAAGATTATTAATCGGAAGCCTTATGGCACTCATGTTGAAATCATTCCTGTGCAATATATTGCTGATCGAACCGTTACCATTGGCGGCGATGTGTGGAAAAAAGGTTCCTTTAAAAGAGGAGACATGATAGATGACGCGTTAGGGAACAATCTCGGTCATAGTTTCGCAAAAATAGACAAATTGGAGAATGGCGTAGCCGTCAGCATTAAGAGTATAAAACTCAGTGATAAGACTTACGAGACGGCAAAAGGTATCTATAACAAGTTAAGGAGAGATGTTGATGCGTTGGATGATTTTACAATAGGGACACGAAAAGGAATAGATGTCACCCTAGAAGATTATTCCTCTAAGAAACTTGAAATTGCCATTCCAGATATGAAGATAACAGCGGAGCAACAAAGGGGGCTCGAAATGGTCAAGGAATATGCAAAAGAAAAAGGGATTGAAATCACTATAACTGTCGTAAAATGAAAGGAGTATAAAAATGCGTGGTTATGTACATATATACGTAGATAAAAAAACCGGAAAAATTTCTTTGCTTAAAGGGCATAAAACCAATGTTGGATATGGGCAATCTATGGGCTATTTAATTCCCACAAATCGAAAATCATTAAAAAAAGATATCCTTATTTGTATAGAGGATAGCTTGTCTGCCTATCAGCAAGAAGTCGAGGTTACCGATCCATTTAAAGCATCTCCATATAAAACATGGAATAAGTTTTTTAAATACCATGATTATATACCAGTCCGCTACAATAAGGAAAAGAAAATTTATTATATCAGTATGAACAGAAGAGACGAAAAGACACGTTCCTATATGGAACCTCTTCCTGGTTGTGAATTTACACTAACGGAAGAAGAGTTCGATGAAAGATTCGATGAGATTATGGATTTTCTGATTAGCAAAGTAGAAATGATTAAATGACATTACATTGCTAAGTCCTCCTCTATGCTATCTTTATAGATTTGCCCTCCTATTCCACGCCCGTTAAGAGCGACGCGCGCAGCAGGACAAAGTCTGCCGTTGCAGAGGGAACCATTGACATCAGGGAGAATCCGACGCAGGATATCTCGGCGCTCAGTCGTGACACAGAGAATGCCCTCAACGAGCTCGGCAGTATCTTTGACAAAAAGAAGATCGAGGAGCAGCAGGAACTTGCCGCTGTCTTCGGTGAGGAGGCATTCCGTCTCGCCCACAACTTGAAGGACGATGGCAGCGGACGTAAGATCGCCATTCATTTCGCTATTGGCGGCATCATGAGTGCGATCACAGGCGCCGGCTTTGCTTCAGGTGCCATCGGCGCAGGACTCAACGAGGCTCTTATCAAGAACCTAAAGGGTTTAGATCCCGGCACGGCACAGATCGTCAGCGGCATCATCGGCGCAGCTGCGGCAAAAGTTGTGGGTGGGAATGCTCTCGCAGGAGCAAGTGCTGCAGCAAGCGGGACGAAGTGGAACTATCTAGCTGAAGATCATACTCCTGTTCAGATTGGTATTAGTGTTAAAGACAGTATCGTGGGGCATGTAGGAATTGTAGTAGAAACGGATACGGGAGAGTATGATTCTGCAGACTACGGGCGATATGGAGAGGATGTTGAAAAAAGCAGTAGCGGTTTTGAGGCGCCTACTGGTCACGGGACATTCATTACCCGCTGGTTTTATAATCCAGATGAAAAATATACTTTTATGATTAATCCCGAATATATAGATCCCGTAAAAGCTGTCGCTGCATATAACGATCAGATAAAAAATAATGGCTATACACAAATTCCTATGGAAGAAACTGCCAATTTCTTTCGGGAGGTACGCCTCAAAGATGGTGATAGTGAGGAAATTAAGGAACAAAATGAACGTGCAAAAAAATTAACGAAAACACTCAGTATTACAGAAATTACACGTCTGATTATGATCTCACTGAGCATAACTGTGCAACTACGACAATAATTCCTATCCTGCAGGGAATCTCTTTTGACAAGTTAAGCCCAGAGGCAAAAGTTACTGTGAAAAGACTCATGAAGAATCCGTTTGATCCTGCAATAATCTTAACCATTCTATCTGACGATATAGTTTATTTTTTGGGAAAAGGTCTTATTTCACGCATGATATAAGGAAACAATCTAATGAATATACATTGGATAAAGCACAAAAATTTATACAAAAGACTTATCGCTTTTATCTCCATGTGCCTAGTTATTGAGATAGGAAGAATGGGATTCCAATACTATGCACAGCAAACCAAATTCTCCGGCAGTATTATTGGAATCCCCCAGCATACAGGATTGCCTCTCCATTTTATCATCAAGGATCCAAACCATCTGGAAAACGAAATGATCTTTGACGTTTCTGCCATCATTCCCGAAGGTTATGCTATGTACTCCTCCTCACTCACAGAGGAAGGCCTATATTTTTATCTGGGGCCAAAGAATACGGATGACCTTTCACAGCTTCCGCGCATCATGTGTTTGACCGAAGATGATTTGCAGGAAATCCCTGTTGTATGGCCAGAGACCGTATCCGATCATCGCCCCGGCGGGCTGTTTGTCTATCCGGACAAATTCTATCTTACCTTTTCCTCTGATAAATATGAACGCCCGGACGAAGTGTACTCTATCCCAAAGAAGGGAGGAGCGGCAAAGAAAATCTATGATAATTTGAGATGGTGGCCATTGGGAGACACAGACAGGCAATGGAATGGAGATCCCATGCAGTACAAGGATGGTCTTATCTGTATTCGATGGGATGATTTTGCCGTTGTATTTGTAAATGATGAAGAAGAACAGTTTCTATTTCGTTTACCGGTTTTGGGAGCGAGACTCCTAAAAGGATGGTATGAAGAGGATAAAAGCATTTTGATCTGGGGAGAGAATCCAAATCAGGGGCTTGTGGTCAATTTGCAGGGTGAAGTAGTAAATTGGGTATATTTCTCCCCCTTCCTAAGTACAACCTGCTGGGATGTTCACGGGAATGCAGACAACGGGATATTGTTTAGTGAAGGTTCTTTAGTTGGTTATGACTATTTTCCCGGCATTTATGCAGCGGATCTCCTTCGTAAGGAAAGGGTTGATCTTTTTGATGCCGGAATCTATGATACACGTACAGGGAACATGATCCCCCTGCATTGGGGGTGGAAAAGCGGGATTCATCCTAGGGGCTGGGCCAAGGTGGACTATGATGAGGATTTCTTCAAAAGGCTGATGGAATCAGCAGAGAGGCATCGGTCTACTATCCGTATTATCGACAAATAAAAGAGTATTCGTTTCTATTCTGTAGTATAGTTTACTTTTGAAAGTGCATGGTGACTTCACTTGATACAACTCAAACGCCCCTCTTTATTACTACTCCTCATCCCCCTCCACTCCCTCTCATCCACCACAACTATCGCCGCTCCCGCACAACAGGAACAGCTCGATCAGTCACGGGCGCAGGAGGCAGAGCGTCAGGAGCGGCTCGGTGAGAAACGTGTGGAGGTGGTTGTCTCCCCTCCCCATCTACTGATCTTCCCGCAGATGAGAGCGTTCGATTCCACATCTCTCATATCATGATTGAGAACAAATAAGTATATAATATTGAATGTCTCAAAACAAATTACATTGTATTGTTATCGACGTTACTTCATTCATCACGGTTATCAAAATGATACTAGAGGGATTGCGTTGGCACGCGACACGGTAATCTGGCGATCTTCAATCGTGCAGCACCCCTTCTGTTTTTTTGCACAAAATTGAGGCTGCTGCACGTTTGTTTCTTGCAACAGCCTCTTTCTTATCACAAATTTTCTACCGCATAAAGGTATAGACGGCGATATTGCTGAAGATCGAGAGTGGCTCTGCCCAGACGCCGATGACGAGGGTAAAGGCGACGGCAATGACGCCCATGGCTCCTGCTGAGAGCGGGAGGTGCAGCGGCGTGTCGATCATCGGCTCATCGGCCTCGACATCGCGGAACATTTCCTTGATGACGAGGAGGTAGTAGTAGACGGACATCATCGACACGACAAATCCCAGCCCGGCGAGCCAGAGATAGCCCGCATCAATCGCGGCGGAAAAGATGTAAATCTTGCCGACAAAGCCTGCCGTCGGCGGAATGCCCGCCATCGTCAGGAGTGCAACCATCAGGATGCCCGCGGGGAGCAGAGAGTCATGCGCCAGCCCGCGCACGCTGCGGAAGTCCGCACTGCCGCGTTCCGTCTCCAGATAGGAGACGGTCACGAACGCCCCGACGTTCGCCAAGACGTAGACCATCGCATAGAAGAGCACCGCCTTGATGCCCGCCGCGTTCGTCGCGACCATCGCCGTCATCATGTACCCCGCCTGCGCAATCGAGGAGTAGGCGAGCATCCGCTTGATGTTTGTCTGACGGAACGCCATGATGTTGCCCCCGACCATGGAGACACACGCAAGCGCCGCCATCAGATGCGTCCAGTACGCCGAGAGCGCAGGGAACGCGACGAAGAGCACGCGCAGGAGGATCGCCACCCCCGCCGCCTTGGAGCACATGGCGAGGAGTGCCGTCACGGGCGCAGGTGCGCCCTCATACACATCGGGTGCCCAGAGATGGAACGGGATGATCGAGAGCTTGAAGAAGAAGCCCGCGAGGATAAAGACCACGCCGATGAGCCCGAGGGAAAGCACAAGGCCAAGTCCCTGTGCAATCCCTTGAAACATCATCGTCCCCGTCATCCCGTAGACAAGGCTCATGCCGTAGAGGAGCACTGCCGTCGAGCCCGACCCGAACACCAGATACTTGATGCCCGCCTCTGCCGAGAGCGGCGCATCCGTGCGGATCGCAACGAGTGTATAGAACGAGATTGTCATGAGCTCCAGCCCGACAAACGCCGTCATGAGGTCGTTCGCCGAGGCGAGAGCGCACATGCCAAGCAGGGCGGACAGGAGGAGCAGATAGAACTCGCCCCTGTGGCGGATTATCTTCTCCACATAGTCCTCTGCGAAAAGCACGGTGGCGAGAACACCGACGATAAAGAGAATTTTGAAGAACACGGCATAGCCGTCAACGATGTAGAGCCCCGCAAAGAACGCCGTCGCGCCCCCATCCGGCGGATACATCCGCACGGCGAGAACGAGGACGCCGAGGAGTCCAAGTGCGCTCACGCGGGCGAGGGCGCGGCGCGATGTCCCACGCGCCATACAGAGGTCGATCAGGAGCACGGCCGCCATGAGTACGGCGATACCCAGCTCGATGGAGATCGCGGCAAGATTCATTTCCTGCATCATCACTGCCCACCTCCCAGAATCGTCGGTGCATCCTGAATCATCTCAAGAAGCGGTGCCAACGGCGCAGTCCCCGCATCCACCATGCCCATGAGGAGCCCCGGGAAGGCGCCGAATCCGACGAGGAAAACGCCGAGCACAACGAGCGGAACAACGTCGATCTTCCGCTCATCGGGGTACTTCGCGAAGCGTTCCACCTTTGGGCCGAAGAGCACGCGCGCGAGCATGCGCAGGACGTAGAACGCGGTGAAGATGATGCCGGAGACTGCAATGACCGTAAGGGCCGGATATGCCTCCACCGTCCCCACAAAGATAGTAAACTCCGGCACAAAGCCGATCAGGCCGGGCAGACCGAGCGAGCACAGCCCCGCGAGCATGAAGCCGACCGTGACATGCGGCATATAGTGCGCCAAGCCCCAGAGATCGCCCACACGGCGCAGCTCTGTCTTTTCGTAGACGTAGCCGACCTGCGAGAAGAAGAGTGCGAGCATGATGCCATGTGCCACCATATAGGCAACGGCGCCGCCGACGCTCACGACATTGAGTGCCGCGAAGCCGAGGAGGACGTAGCCCATGTGAGAGATGGAGGAGTAGGCGATCATGTACTTGATGTCGCGCTGCGCGAGTGCGATATAGGACGCGTAGATCACATTGATCGTGGCGAGGATCGCAATCAGCGGCGCCCAGAACTTTGCCCCGAGCGGCAGGATAAAGAGGCCGACGCGGATGAGCGCGTAGCCGCCGATCTTTTTCAGCACACCCGCATTGATCATCGAGATTGCCGTCGGTGCGCCTGCATAGCCGTCTGGCGACCATATATGCATCGGGAACATCGATAGATGCGAGCCGAACCCGACGAGCAGGAGGAGGAATGCCGTCACCTGTACCTCCCACGAGATATGTCCCGCGAGAGCAGCGGCGGCGAGTGCCTCAAAGTCGAACGTCCGCATCCCGGACTCGTACGCACTCACGTAGAGAAGGAGCACGCCGACGAGCATGAACGCCGAGCCGACGAGGAGGAAAATGGTCATCTTCATCGCCGCGTGTTCCTTCGTCACGCGCTCGGACGAGCCCCAGATCATCACCATCAGATACGCGGGGATGACGACCATCTCACAGAGGACGAGGAAGAAGAAGAGGTCGCGCACGAGGAATGCCCCCGAGACACCCGCGATCACGATGAGCAGGAGGACGAAGTACTCCTTGACCCGCTTTTCCACATGCCATGAGCTGTAGACGGCCGCGAGCCCCACGACGCTCGACAGGAGGAGCATCGGCAGGGAGATCCCGTCCACGCCGAGCGAGTAGGCAACGCCGAGATCCGTGATCCACGGCATGTACTCTGTGTACTGCATCCCGCCGAGCGCCATATCGTAGTCCGCGTAGACAAAGAGCGTCAGCAGCGTCACGATGATCATCGCCAGTGCCGAGAGCTGACGTATCGTATCGTGCAGGCGTCCCGGCAGCAGGGTGAGGATGAGCGCGGCCACAAGCGGTGTGAGGAGAATGACCGAGAGAATCGGAAATGTCATCGCAGAAGACCTCCTCCCAGATACATCAAAACCTGTACCGCCCAGTACAGCGCATAGCACAGGAGAATCACGACGCCCGTGTAGAACACGACGACATACCGCTGGGCCTGCCCGTTCACATTCTCCGTCAGCACCTCGCTCATCGCCAGACCATAGGCGCCGAGCCCATTCATGATGCCGTCGAAAATCTTTTCATCGACCCACTTGAGAACCACCGCCGTACCGTAGACGAAGCGCTCGCGGAAGTAGCCGTACAGCTCATCCACATAGAACTTGTTGTAGACGACGCGATAGAGGAAGCCGAAGCTCCGCTGCTGCATCGCCGCGCGCAGACGATGACGGCCATAGACCTGATACGCCGCTGCAAAGGCGAGAAGGGCGAGCACGGTACTCGTCCCCGCCACCGTCCAGTCGATCGCCTCATGATGCGGTGCATCCGCATAGATCCACAGGGAGAACCCACCGAAGTAGCCCCACAGGCCGCTCACAATCGTGAGCAGCGCGAGCATAATCATCGGCCAGCGCATGAAGGCATCGACCTCATGCGCCTCGTGTTCACTGTGGCTCTCGCCGAGAAAGGCGACAATGAGGAGACGTGCCATGTAGAAGGCCGTGAGGAAGGAGGTGAACGTTGCCATGAGATAGAGCGGCGTGCTCGCGTACATCGCCGCGGCGAGGATCTCATCCTTTGAGAAGAAGCCCGAGAACGGTGGGATACCGGAGATCGCAAGGACACCGATCAGCATCGTCACGAAGGTGAGCGGCATCTTTTTCCAGAGCCCGCCCATCTTGGTGATGTCCGTCTCATCGTGGAGTGCGTGCATCACCGCGCCCGCGCAGAGGAAGAGCATCGCCTTGAAGAAGGCGTGCGTCATGAGATGGAACATCGAGGCAGAGAACGCGCCGATCCCGACCGCGAGCATCATGTAGCCGAGCTGACTGATGGTCGAGTAGGCAAGCACCGCCTTGAACCGCCGCTGTGTCACGGCGATGACCGCCGCAAAGAGCGCCGTGAATGCCCCGAGCCCTGCAATGAAGTCCATCACGAGCGGACACTCACTGAAGATGAAAAAGGCACGCGCAACGAGAAAGACACCTGCCGCGACCATCGTCGCCGCATGGATGAGCGCCGAGGTCGGCGTCGGGCCTTCCATCGCATCGAGCAGCCAGACGTGGAGCGGGAACTGTCCGGACTTTCCGATCGGCCCCATGAAGAGCAGCAGACCGATCACCGTCAAGTAGCCCGTCCCCGCGATGAGGACATACTCCGGCATCATGAGCCGCAGCTCGATGAAGTCCATCGTCCCGAACGCAACCTGCACGAGCAGGATGCCGACCAGCATTCCAAAGTCGCCGATGCGCGTCGTGATGAACGCCTTCTTCGCTGCCTCGCGCGCCGAGACTTTATCATAGTAGAATCCGATCAGGAGGTAGGAGCAGAGCCCGACGCCCTCCCAGAACACATAGAGCTGGAGAAAGTTGACCGAGACGACCAGTCCGAGCATTGCCGCCGAAAACAGCGAGATGAACGCAAAGAAGCGCCCCATCCCCGCATCGTGCTCCATATAGCTGACGGAGTAGATGTAGACGAGCAGCGAGACCAGTGTCACGATGACGAGCATGAGTGCCGTCAGCGGGTCGATCAGGACGCCCATCGCGAGCTCCACCGCACCGATGTGCGCCCAGACCGTTTTCATCACGTAGGGATCGCCCATCGTGATCTGATAGTTCACCGTGGCGAGTGCGACAAAGACGGAGAACGCAAGAGCCAGAGCCATCATCACAATCGCAATCGTCGCCGAGAGATTCTTCTCTCGCCGCGTAAAGGGCGCGATAATGAGGAACGCGAGCGCAGGGAACAGGGGAATCAGATACGCATGTGTCAGAGCAAAGGTAAACATAGCACTCCCCTCCCCTAGTCTTTCAGCGTATCCAGCTCATCGACATTCGTCGTGAACCGAATCTGATACAGGCGGAATGCGAGAGCCAGCCCGACGGCGATCTCGGATGCAGCGACCGCAATCGAGAAAAGTGCCATCAGCTGCCCCTCCGCGTTGTGGGCATAGAATCGGTCAAAGGCAACGAGGTTGATGTTGACCGCATTGAGCATCAGCTCCACACACATGAGAATCGGGATGATGCCGTGCCGCGTGAGGAGCCCATAGAGCCCGATACAGAACAGCAGTGCCGACAAAAAGAGCAGATCAGGAAGACCGATCATGCTGCATCCCCTCCTCTCGCCAAGAGCAGTGCGCCGACCATCGCCGCGAGGAGCAGCACCGCCGTCACCTCAAATGGCACAAGGTACGTGCCGAGCATCAGCTGGGCGATCTCGTCTGCCCCCGTCGGCGCAGCAAATCCGCCCGCAGGAAGCGGGGCAAGGACAATGCCGCATCCGATGAGGAAGAAGATACTGCCTGCCAGCAGCCCCGTCACGACGCGGCGAAAGAGCTTCTGCGAGGGGTTGGACTGCGCCATCGAGTCCCGCCGCGTCAGCATGATCGCCATGACGATGAGGACGGCAACTGCGCCGCTGTAGACCATGAGCTGCACCGCGCCGAGGAACTCTGCGCCGATGTAGAAATAGATCGCCGCCACACCGACAAACGAGAGCACGAGAAAGAGTGCGCTGTGCACGACATTCGGCGAGAGAACGACGCCGAGCGCGCCGATGATCGTCACGGCAGCGAGAAAGTAAAAGATAAAGCTCATGTCGCCCCTCCTTCCGTCGTCTGCGCATCCTTTGCGACAGCGTTTTCCGTGGCGGATGTATCCGCCGCAGCTTTTTCTTCAGCGGTTTTTTCCTCAGCCGCTTTTTCCTTTGCGGCAGCTTCCGCTTCGGCTTTCGCCTTCGCCTCAGCCTCCGCCTTTGCCTTGGCGGCGGCCTCCTTTTTCGCCTTTTCCTCTGCCGCCTCGACCTCCACCTGTGCGAGGAACTCCGCGAGATCGGCACGATCCTCGTCCGTCATGGCATCGTGCGTCATCGTCTCCTTGCTCCACGTGGCGATGGCGTAGTCCTTATCCCAGACGAGCGTATGGACCGGACACGCCTCCACGCAGAGATTGCAGTAGAGACAGCGCCCCGAGTGATGAATGTAGGACTTCATGTGGCGCTTCTTCTTCGCATCTGGGACAATCGTCAGATCGAGCGCCTTGTTCGGGCACGCATTGGCGCACATCGAACAGCCGATGCAGACGCGCCAGTCCATCGCGAGATTGCCGCCGCGAAAATTATCCGTCATGGGCAGCTTTTCCTCGGGATAGCAAATGGTCTCCTTCTTGCCCCAGAGATGCTTCCATGTGACACTCATGCCGGTCAAAAGGCCTTTTCCAAACATGTGCGTCCCCCCCCTTAAACGATACCGAACCAGAACATCAGCACACCCGTCAGAACGACGTTCAGAATCGAGAGCGGGACGAGCACCTTCCAGCCGAACGTCAGGATCTGATCCACGCGCGTGCGCGGGAACGTCCAGCGAAACCACATGATGAGCAGCACCATGAGCACCGCCTTGAGGCCGAACCAGACGAATCCCGGCAGGAACGACGGTCCGCTGTAGCCGCCGAGGAAGAACGTCGTCGCGAGGATCGCCGCCGTCAGGAGATTCGCGTACTCTGCGAGGAAGAACAGCGCCCAGCGCATCCCCGAGTACTCCGTAAACGGTCCTGCGATGATCTCGGACTCGCCCTCCACGAGGTCGAACGGCGTACGGTTCGTCTCGGCGACCGCTGCGATCAGGAAGATGATAAACGCGAGCGGCTGCATGAAGATAAACCAGTAGTTCTGCGCCTGCATCTGCACGATATCGTCGAGGCGCAGTGAGCCCGTCAGCATGATGATGCCGAGCAGGGAGAAGAGAAGCGGCGCCTCGTAGCTGAGCATCTGCCCGACGATGCGCATGCCGCCGATAAACGAATACTTATTGTTCGATGCGTAGCCGCCCATGAGGAACGGCAGCACCGCCTGCCCCGAGATGGCAAAGAGGAGGAACACACCGACGTTGACATCGGCGAGCACCGCCCCCACGTCGAACGGGAAAAGCGCGTAGACGAGCGCCGCGGGGACAAAGAGCAGCGCGGGCGAGAGTGCCCAGACCACCTTGTCCGCACCGGCGGGCATAATGTCCTCCTTGCTCATCAGCTTCAACATATCCGCAACGGGCTGCAGCAGACCGAATCTTCCGCCCACGCGGTTCGGGCCGATGCGCACTTGGATAAACGCGCAGATCTTGCGCTCCGTATAGGTAAAGACAATTGCCGCCATCGAGATGATGCCGAGCAGGATGGCAATACCGATGAAGGTCATCACGAGATCCACCACGAACGGAATCGGAATCAGGCAGTAGATGAGCCCGTCCAGCTCCATCGCAATCGCAGAAAGAAGAGAGCTCTCCATCATTCGTCTCCTTTCTCAGCAGTCCACTTCGCCCATGATCGGGTCGATGGACGAGTAGGCGGCGACCGAATCGCCGATGAGCATGCCGCGGCACATCGGATCGAGTCCCTGCATATTTACGAACGAGGGGCGGCGGATGTGGATGCGGTATGGTTTCGTCGTCCCGTCACTGACGATGTAGAAGCCGAGCTCCCCGCGCGTTCCCTCCGTCCGACTGAACACCTCGCCCTTGGGCGGCTTGATGACCTTGGGCACCTTCTTTGCCATGAAGTCCCCCTCGGGCAGCCCCTCAATCGCCTGCCGCACGATCTTCGCGCTCTCCGTGATCTCGGCGAGCTTGACCATGTAGCGATCCCAGTTATCGCCGTGCTCACCCACGGGGATATCGAAGTCAAAATCATCATAGACGCTGTAGCCGTCCACCTTGCGCAGATCAAAGGCGAGCCCCGTCGCGCGCAGATTCGGCCCCGTCATACTGCACGCGAGTGCCTCCTCCGTCGTCATGGGCGACGTGCCACGAATGCGGCGGACAAAAATCTCGTTGCCCGTGAGGAGACGGTTGTACTCCGCGAGGAAGTCAGGCACACGGTCGACAAAGGCGCGGATCATCTCCGCCGCCGCGGGCGAGAGATCCTCCTTTACCCCGCCGATGCGGATGTAGTGAAAAGTCTGACGCGCCCCGCAGACGAGATTGAAAATATCGAGGATCCTCTCGCGGTCGCGGAAGCAATAGAGCATCCCCGTCGACGCGCCGAGATCATTCGCGAGCGTCCCGATAAAGATCAGGTGACTGTTGATGCGGTTCAGCTCCGCCATGATAACGCGGATGTACTCCGCGCGCGGCGTCGTCTCGATCCCCGCCAGCTCCTCCACCGCACGCGCATAGCCGAAGTTGTTGTTCATAGCCGAGATGTAGTCGAGGCGGTCGGTATAGGGCAGCCCCTGCGCATACGTCCGCGCCTCAAGCAGCTTCTCAATCCCGCGATGGAGATAGCCCATGATCGGCGTCGCCTTCACGATGCGCTCGCCGTCCAGCTCAAGCTGCACCTGCAGCACGCCGTGCGTCGACGGATGCTGCGGGCCCATGTTGAGCGTATAGGTCTCGGTACGCAGCATCAGAACTCCTCCTTCCGAAAGGATGGGACAGCGGGCGGCGGCGGCGGAACAAAGTCCTTGCGCAGCGGATGCCCGACAAAATCGTCCACATGGAAGACGCGCCGCAGATCGGGATGCCCCGTGAACACAAGGCCCATAAGATCATACACCTCGCGCTCCTCGAACTCCGCGCCCGGGAACACAGAGGTCGCCGAGGGGAGCACGGGCGCATCATGCGGCAGCATTACCTTCAGCGTCAGCCAGTGCAGCTCCGTCGGTGAAAAGAGATGATAGACCATCTCGAAGTGGTCTTTCCAGTCCACCGCCGTCACATTCTCCAGCCGCGTCAGCTGCAGTGTCCCGTCGTCACGCAGAACGCGCAGCAGACCGAGGAGCTCCTCGGCTGCAATGTAGAGTGCGGGACGCTCCGCCTCCGCATCGTACTCCGCCGATGAAAAGGCAACCTTGAGTGCCTCCAGCATCGCGGGCGTCACATACTTATTTCTCATGCGTGCACCGCCCTCTCTGCCGCCCGCTCTGCCCAGTAGGCACGTTCCGCACGGACGCGCTCGGGATGGAGGATCTTCTCACGCAGCTTCAGCATGCCGTCAATCAGTGCCTCGGGGCGCGGCGGGCAGCCCGGGATGTAGACATCCACGGGCAGGAGCTCATCAACCCCCGAGACGACCGAATACGAGTCTGCAAAGGGGCCGCCCGCAATCGCGCATGCCCCCATTGCAATCACATACTTCGGCTCGGGCATCTCCTCATAGAGACGCACGACCGCCGGCGCCATCTTCCACGTCAGTGTCCCCGCGACGATGAAGAGATCCGCCTGACGCGGGCAGGGACGGAACACCTCATAGCCGAACCGCGCGAGGTCGAACCGTGCCGTCGCCGTCGTCATCATCTCGATGGCGCAGCACGCAAGCCCCGAGGACAGCGGCCAGATCGAATTGGCGTGCGCCCAGCGCAGCAGCTCATCCAACTTGACGACAAAGACATTTTCCCGCAGACACTCCGGGACGCGCTCTGCTATTTCCATGTGAGATCCCCCTTTCGCCACGCATAGGCAAGGCCGAGCACCAGAATCCCGACGAAGATGAACATCTCGATGAGCGCAAATGCGCCGAGCATGCGGAACTCCACCGCCCACGGGTAGAGGAACACCGTCTCTATGTCAAAGACGATGAACAGCAGCGCATAGAGGAAATACCCCGCACGAAACTGGACGTAGGGCGACCCGATCGAATCGACACCGCACTCGTAGGGAATGTACTTCTGCGGCGACGGCTTCTTCGGCTGCAGCAGGAATGCCGGTCCCAGTGCCATGACGGGGAAAAACAACGCTACGAGAAGAAAAATGCCCAAGCTCCCATATTCTCCCATACATAAGCCCTCCTTATAGAAGAATTAAATAAATACATAGGAAAAGTAAATAATTCAAAACAATAATTCAAGGGCAAAAAAATATAATCGCGGCTTAACAGACGTTGTATTTATAATTGTCAGTATAAACGATAAAATCTATATATCATCATACCTGAAAAGTGTCTTTTTTACAAGATACAGCGTGAAAAACTTTCTATCTCTTTGTCACCCGGACAACATGGATGCGCACAGTGCTTCTCTAAATATAAAGCAGCTCGTACAATGGGGCAAGTTTCCTTGTGTCAATAATGATTACCGGAAGGTTGATCTTGTCCGCAGGGAGTATATAGCCAAATTCGAAAGACGGAACAGGCGCATTGCCCATTCCGTCTTTAGTGTCGTCATTTCTTCGCTTTTATTTGAAATTCTCCTCCGCGAATGCAAAGAGATTGTTCGGATCAGCGGATTTCTTTCGCATACCGAGCAGTTCAAATGCCAACATTTCGGCGGGATTGAACTCCTTCGCGTCCAGACCGATTGTCGCCTCCACCTTCGTATCGCTTGCCGCCGAGATACGAATGACCGTGAGTGGGATGCCAGACTCCTTCTCCGATGCGACATTCTTCATGTGATTGATTGCCGCCTTGTCCAGTTTGACATCACCGGCAGTCACACGAACCACTTCTGTCTGAGAAGCATCCGCTACCTGTATCTGCTCCATAAGCGTATCGGCACTACCTGGGTCAACGAGCGCGATGATGCTGCGGATAAGATAGGAAGCCTCCTCGATTTGTTCAGGTCGCGCATTGTCGAATGCAATCATAACTCTGCCGGGTCTGTCCTTCGTGAATCCATCGACGACAAGGTCGATGCCTGCCGGGTTTCGGAACATATTGTACGAAGGTCCGTATAGGGGCTGCGGCGGATCGGCGATCTTTCTGAAGGTCAGAGCGTCCTTGTCCAGATTGTTCTTCTCCGCCGTTTGTGCAATCTCTGTGTTGATGATTGTGACGACCGCCTCGGGGGTACTTGTCGTATCCAGTTTCAGTGAACGGGAGTTCCCGCAGCCTGCGGCGGCGAGTACAAGAACTACAAGCAGGGATGTTAGTATCTTCTTCATCGTGCTGCCTCCTACTCAAATATCTCTGCGTGCCCATGTGTGAATAAGGTGTAGACTTCGCCGTAGAGACCGTAGATTTCATCTTTCGTTTCAATCTTGTCGACAAGTTTTTCTTCCTTGCCGTCACTTACAATATAGTCGACGCGCAGAAAACCGTCGCTTGTGCGGTAAATCTCAATACGTCCCGGAACCTTTGCAATACCGCCGTTGATCATGCCATGTCGCGTGCCAATTTGCTGCTTGATTGTATTGTCGCGGTATTTGATGGTAACGTAGTCTTCGTAACTCGTCGTGTCAACCGTCTTTCCGCCGATCATCTTGTTCGACAGTGTAATTTCAACATCGGGATGTTCCACCTTGTCGACGCAAAAGGTTCGGACAGTGACACCGCCATCCATGAATCCAAGCGAATCGTGACCTGCCGACAGTCCCGTGAGGACAATACGGCTGACGGGATATTTAAAGTCTGGGTGTATCTGCTTACTCCCCACGAAGTCCTTTGCATATGAGGATTTTGTTCCGTCACCTTTCAGCGGAAACTTTGCACGGATGACATCTTGGACCGCCAGTGTTGCAGCATCCTTTATGTCCACATCCTTCACCGTCTGGATGTTTTCTGCCTGCGGTGCATCATTTCCGCACCCTGTGGCAAAGACAGTCAGGGCTGCAGTGGCAAGCAGAGCCGCTGCCCATTTTCTTGGCATGGTGATTCCTCCCTTGTTTTTCTTCTACATAAAATTACTGTGGAAATAATCGAGGCTGCTGTATTGTTTGTTTTATGCAACAGTTCCTTTTCCTATGGATACTGTTCTCACTATTACATCGTGAGGCGCAGCGTCAGTGTGGGCGCATCAAAATCTGTTGGAAGGCCGTTTGCGTTCAATATGTGAAAATCGGTGAATTTAATCTCACGGATTGTGCCCTTTGCCTCGGGGAATGCACCCGAGAAGGTTGCCAGTTCACCTGCGAGGCGGTATACATGAGGCTGCGAGAATATATCATATTGGGGGAGGGCACCGGCAGGTACTTCGCCTGAATCTGTGACGGCAGAAATCCTTGGTGGTTGCACCCATCCAAAGCTGTAATTCGTCATGCTGTTGTTCTTGAACGAGAGGAATACAACCTGCTCACCGCTGAATGTCTTACCGACATTGCCGTGAATGGAGACGTTGCGCATCCCACCCGAGACGACCTCAATGGATTTGATCGGAGTTACCTCGACAATGCCCATCACAAGCTGTTTCCAAACCCCATTCTCATTTCGTAGAACTATAGTGCCGGATACGGGGACTTGTTTTTTCTGCCCTTGCTCCGTAAAGACAGCCGTCCACGTCATGTCGGCTGCCATGAGTGCACCGCGCGTCTGTATGTTGGAGACTTGAATATTTTCGCGCTTCAGATCGTTAGGTTGCGCTCTCTGCCCCTTTTTCATGAGCGCTTTTCCATCGTGATCCGGCGTTGTCATTAATCCTACAGCGGATGAGGCGTCCATTGCATAAACGTCTTCGACGGCAGTGTTTCTATTTGCTGCCTTTTGCACAATATCCTTGAAAACTTGTTCCGGATTTTCCACCTTTGCTGTCGTCGCTACTGTATCCTTTGAGTCGCTCCCGCATCCCCCCAGTGGAATGAGCAGCGCAAGTACCGTAACGAAAGCTATTGCAACAGAATTCCATTTCCTCATAGTTATTCTCCTTCTGCTAAATAGCCGCCCTGCCTAAAACGAGCAAGACGGCTATCATAGCTTTTACAAAAACTTACTGCAATAGAGGATCCTCATCCGAATGATAAATAACAGAAGAGCGGTCATACGGTGAGGGGCCGGCATTTGTCACGAGTTGGAGAAAAGCTCCATGCCCATCCGGTCCCTGAACAACATACGCCTTCCATTGACGAGGGGAGAGGATTACGCCGCCATCCCCTGGACAAAACTCCATGTCTTCATCATATCCATTAACGTTAACTTTGTTAAATGTATAGTAGGCACCATATTCTCCCAATCCCGGTTGACCATTAAATGTCTTCCAACAGCCATTCTGCTGACCCATGTTCTGAATTTCATCTGCGATTTTATGATACAACGTCTGAGTTGCACTCGCACCATCAGCCGTTACATAAAGCAATGTCCATCCTGAAATCGATCCTGCCGGGTGATTGTCTGCATGACGCCAATAGGAAAGCCACAATTCTTCTTCCGCATTAAATGCATCATTCCATCGCTTGTAGAGAACAATCCCTTCATCGCGGTATTCATAATAACCAGGCACTTTTTCCCAACCGTTTGGAGAGAGCGTATCGTCCTGAAACTCTGTTATATTCATTGAGTCTTGCTCGTGCAGAGGAATTCCATACGGACTAATGGTCGGATGTCCTTCATACTTTCCTGTCATCCACCGCAGCGCAAGTGGTGTCTCGGCAGAGACAAGATGCGCACTTCCTCCAAGAAAAACAACAAGCGTCAAGATACAAAGGCTTAACCGCGCAGTCGTTTTACATCTCATCCAATCCCAGTTCATGATATGACCTCCTTAAACTCTAAAGAATTTCTGATAAATTCGGCACTGCCATCTTGACGCATCTTTTGCACTCGGTTTTCCCTAACAAATGGACAAAAATCTACGCCAGTTAGATGGCTTTTTTATTAGCGATTTATCGAAATAAATTATAACAAAGGGGGTAGTTTGTCAACTATATTAAAAAAATAACCAGTTAGGGTGGATTACAAGACAAATTACACGGAAAAAATAATTGAATGGAGCGTAGCGCCTCCATGACCGAACTGCTATTGACAGAGAACATGCCATCGTTTATCTTAAATTAAGAAAATATATGGCTGTTACGAGCGGCTATGGCCATCCCTTCCGTTTGGGGACAATAAAGATACAGCAGAGTTGACCGTCGGCGAGGGTAGGGAAACTCACCGCTGCTCGGAAGTAGAGAGAATTGTTTCGGCAGTTCTCTCTACTTTTCTTTGTCATGAAGATTGAGACAACAGCATTGATTGCGCTCCTACAATAGAGGAAAGAAGACCATGCTTATTTGAAAGAAATGGGATTTCCTGCTATAATCAGAAACAATGATGGAGGCGTGTCCCTGTCTGTCAGCGGCACCTCCGGCAACAAAGGAGACTTTACACAATGCTGTTACACCGTAAATCCGTCGAACTGCTTGCGCCTGCCGGTACATGGGATGCCATGACGGCAGCGATTGATGCCGGCGCGGACGCCGTCTATCTGGGCGGCAAACATTTCAATATGCGCCTGCACGAGGGCGATTTCAACTTCGACGACGCGCGGCTCAAGGAGGCGATTGACTACGCCCATGCCCATGACGTCCACCTCTACGTAACCCTCAACAACCTCATCAGCAACGAGGAGCTGCCGGCACTGCGCGACTATCTCGCCTATCTGGAGGAGATTCGCCCCGATGCGATTCTCGTACAGGACTTTGCCGTGCTCGAGCTCGTGCACGAGATGGGCATCACCGTGCCCCTGCACACCTCGGTCATGATGAATACGCATAACGAATACGCCATCGAAAAGCTCAAGGAGTACGGCATCACGCGCATCGTGGTCGGCCGTGAGATGACGCTCTCCGAGCTCGCCCTCTTCCGTGCGCGCACGGGCATCGAGGTGGAGTACTTCATGCACGGCGATATGTGCATCTCCGAGAGCGGGCAGTGCATCCACTCGGGCGTTCTCTTCGGACAGAGCGGCAACCGCGGGCGCTGTATGAAGATCTGCCGCTGGCCGTTCGCCTTCATCAACGAGGAGACGGGAGAGGTGCTCGACGCGTCCAGCCCCGGGCCGTACAAGCTGGCGCTCAAGGATATGTGCATGTATCGTGCCATCCCTGCACTCATACAGGCGGGTGTCTTTTCGTTCAAAATCGAGGGGCGGATGCGCGCGCCGGAGTTCATCCGCCGCCTCGTCTCCACCTATCGTGCCGCCATCGATGCCTACATCGCCGATCCGAACGGCTATACGACGGATGAGGAGGGCTGGCGCAGCCTCTACGAAAACCGCGTGCGCGACTACACGACCACATTCGCATTTGGACAGCCGACAGCAATCGACATTGGCATGACGGGCGAGCGCGAGCCGCGCTTCTTCAGTCAGGCGATCGAGGAGGCAGGCTTTGCCGACGAGGTACTGCGCGAGGAGCCGCCGATTGCAAAGGAGAACGAACCCAGCCGTCGTCTGAGTGTCCGCGTCGGCACCCCCGAGGCGGCGCGCGCCGCCATCGACGCAGGCGCTGATACGGTCTACGTCGGCGGCGAGGCATTCCGTCCGCAGCGTCCGTGGACGCTGCGCGACTACGAGGCACTCGTGCGCGACGCGGCAGGACGTGCCCACGTCATCGTGAATACACCGCGCACGACCATGCGCCGCGAATGCGGAGAGCTCGAGCAGTTCTTCACTGCCCTCAATGACATCGGCGTGGACGGCGTCATGGTCGGCAACCTCGGCACGCTGAAGCTCGCACGCACGCTCACGAAGCTGCCCATTCAGGCGGATCACTCCTTCAACCTTTTTAACCATCTCGCCGCGACCTTCCTCAAGGAAAACGGGCTCACCATGGCAACGGCATCCTATGAGCTGTCCTTCCGTCAGCTGCGCGAGATCGTCGAGAACGCCGTCCTTCCGATTGAGGCGGTCGTCCACGGCGCGTACGAGTCCATGATCTGCGACTACAACTTCCCTGCGATGTCGCTGCCCGCATACAACGACCTCGATTCGCCCGAGCTGCTCGACACGCACTATGCGTTCCGCGACGAGGCAGGCGGCGTCCATTCGATCCGCATCGACCAGTACGGGCGCAGCCACATCTACTTTGCCAAGGATCTGTGCCTCTACCCCTACCTCGAAAAGTTTAACGGGCTCGGCTCGTACCGCATCGAGGCGCAGGACTACACGGCGGACGTGACGGCGGAGATCGTCCGCATCTACCGTGCAGCACTCGACCGTCTCGCCGCAGGCGGCGACGGCTATCGTGCGGCGGAGTTCGACCGCCTCACAGAGGTCGCGCCGCGCCCTCTTGGCATCGGCACCTATCGTTTCCGTCAGAGCCGCAATTCGATTTGAGTAAGAAAGCATATTTCATGGCAACAGATTCTATCAGCGAACACGCCTACATCGGCGCAGCCGCCATACTGGAAAAGAAAAAGAAGTACATCATGCCCTGTCTGGGGCATTTCTACAGCGATCCGCGCCAGATTGTACGCGGCTCTATGCAGTACCTCTACGACAGCGAGGGGCGAGAGTATCTCGACTGCTTCGCGGGCGTCTCCGTCATCAACTGCGGGCACTGCAACCCCGAGATCAACGCCGCCGTCACGGAGCAGGTCAACACCCTCCAGCACGTCTGCAATATCTACCTCACGGAGAACTTCGTCAACCTCGCCGAGCAGCTCGCACGCATCACTCCGGGCGCACTGCAGAAAAGCTTCTTCTGCTCCACAGGCACGGAGGCGAACGAGGGCGCGGCGCTGCTCGCCGAGATCGCGACGGGCAGCAGCGAGTTCATCGCCCTGCGCAGCGGACTTCACGGTCGTACGAAACTGACGATGAGCCTGACGGGCATCGCCATGTGGCGCACCGACCCGAATCCCGTTGGGGGCATCAGCTTTGCACCGAATCCATACTGCTACCGCTGTCCCATGGGGAAGGAATACCCCGCCTGTGACCTCGCGTGTGCCAATGTGGTCGAGGACATCATCCGAACGGTCACATCGGGGCGCCCTGCCGCCTTTATCGCCGAGACCATCCAGGGCAACGCGGGCATCGTCGTTCCGCCGCCCGGGTACTTCAAGCGCATCAAGGAGATCCTCACACACTTCGGTACGCTCTTCATCGCAGACGAGGTGCAGACGGGCTTCGCGCGCACGGGCAGGATGTTCGCCATCGAGCACTACGATGTGCAGCCCGACATCATGACCATGGCGAAGGCTCTCGGCAACGGTGCGCCCATCAGTGCGTTTATCGCGACGCCGGCGGTCGCCGACAAATACAAGAAGCCCGGCGCATCGACCCTCGGCGGAAATCCCGTCTCCTCCACGGCAGGGCTCGGCGTCATCCGCTATATCGAGTCACATGATCTCATGGGGAATGCCGAGCGGCGCGGCGCACAGCTGCGTGCAGGGCTGCGGGAGATCGCAGCGCGGCATCCCATCATTGGCGACGTCCGTGGCCTCGGGCTGATGGTCGGCGCAGAATTTGTCCACGCGGACAAATCCCCCGCTCCTGCCGAGCTGGATGCTGTACTCGAGGAGCTCAAGAACCGCGGCTTCATCGTCGGCAAAAACGGCATCGCCCGCAACGTCATGGCATTTCAGCCACCGCTCATCATCACGGAGCAGAATATCAGCGACGTGCTGAATGCGGTGGAGATCATCTTGACGGAGAAAGGACTCTAACGCTATGGCAAAACGCTACCATGAACTCACCGTCGCAGGCTGCCGACGCAGTCTCCCCATCCTGAACCTCAACGAACACCTGGCGATCGCGGGTTTCGTCATGCTGGGCGACGTGGAGCTGTGCACGGCGTGTGCACGCGAGCTGGCAAAGGTGATTCCGGCGGACACGGAGATCCTCATGACCGCCGAGACGAAGGGCATCCCTCTGGCGGCAGAGCTCGCACGACAGCTTGGTATGCCCTACTACATCACGGCACGCAAATCCATCAAGGCGTACATGGAAGATCCCATCTGGGTCGAGGACGAATCCATTACGACGCTCGGCAAACAACGCCTCTACCTCACGGCGGATGATATCGCACGTATCAAGGGACGCCGCGTGCTCCTGCTGGATGACGTGATCAGTACGGGCGGCTCGATGAAGGCACTCGTCCATCTCGCCGAGAAGGCGGGAGCGCACGTCATCGGACAGGCGGCCGTTCTCGCCGAGGGCGACGCGGCACAGCGGAAAGACATCATCTTCCTCGAGACGCTGCCGCTCTATACCCCCGCATAGGAAGGGGCATTTCGTGCATCAATATCTCTTCTACATCGGAGATTTTCCCATCCGTGCCTACGGCGTCGTGATCTCCCTCTCGATCTTCCTTGCCACAGGGGTCGCCTACTACCTTGCAAAAGCGGACGGCCGCGGCTACGAGAAGTACATCACCGACATCGGCATCTACTGCGGCATCGCAGGGCTTCTCGGTGCGCGGCTCTGGGATGTCTTCTTCTTTGACTGGGACTACTATCAACACCATCTGACCGAGCTGCTGAACGTCTGGCAGGGCGGTATGGCCATCCAGGGCGGCGTCTTTCTCGGTGTGCTCGTCGGCATCCTTTACAGCCGAAAGCACGGCCTTGACACCATCCATTTCCTCGATGTCGTTGCGCCCGCCATCGTCCTCGGTCAGGCCCTCGGGCGCTGTGCAAACCTCCTCAACGGCGACGCCTTCGGTGCGCCGACCGGCGGAGACTTTGGCATCCTCTATCCTGCAACAACCCTCGCTCACCACACATACGGCGCACAGCCGCTCTGGCCGGCGGAGGTCTGGGAGGGACAGCTCGACATCGTCATCTTCGCGCTCCTTCTCCTCTTCCGTGCGCGCGGTCATGCACGAGGGCAGTGCTTCGCCCTCTACATCATGCTCTACAGCCTCGTGCGCTTTGCGCTCGAGTATCTGCGCGGCGACTATACGGAGAAATACTTTGGGCTCTTCACGAGCGCGCAGACGGGAAGCCTCGCCTTCGGATTCATCGCCCTCGGCTTCTTCCTCTGGCTTGGCTGGCGCGAGCACGGCACAGCTCCCTTTGAAACAGAGCAAACCAGCGAACGCAAGAAGCCACGACGAAAAAATAATAAATAAAGAATGGGTACTGCACGAACTTTTCAGCTTTGTGCAGTACCCATTTATTTTAATTTAAGAAATCACTGATAAATTCAGCTACATCATCTTGACGCATCTTTTTTCTGTGATTGAAGATCACGTATCTCCGCGTGTGTCAACCCACTGGATTTTTCGATTACATCCACGGGCACGTTTAAAGCAAGCAGGGAACGTGCCATCTCCAGCACCCCCTCGCGGCGACCCTCACGCCATCCCTCCTCAAGCCCCTGGCGAAGGCCTTCACGACGTGAGGTGGACATTGCACTGATGTAGTCGCGCATTGCTTTTTCCCGCTGCTCGTACTGCCAGCGCTCCACATCACTCTGCATAAAGACATGCTCTGCTTGAATCGCCTCGTTAATTGCCGTCTCACTCATCGCCAGTTCCTCCGTTTCTCGTTCGTCCAGTTTGTTTGAAAAATAGGCAAGCCACTTTTCAAGACGCTTCATCTCCTTCACCGATTTCAGCTTGAACTTCGGAATTTCAAGGAAATGAATCTCCAAATCTTCCGTCAGCCGATGTCCGCTCACAATGTCGTAGATTCCATACATATTATGTGGATTTTCCTGCGGAAGCAGCTGAAAGTTCAATAGGTTGATGGTAATGGACGGGTTCAGATCTTGATACTCCATCCCCTTGTGAAGGGTCTGATACATCCGCGCCCAATAGTAGAGCGTCCTCTTCTGCATATTGTAGAGATTCACGAGTTGAACCTCTATGTTGATCTGACTGCCATCGCTCGCAATTCCATAAATATCGAGCTGTGACTGCTTGTCGTCTGCAAACTGTGGATCAAACTCACGGTCAATAAAGGTGATATCCATGAGGGCATCTTCTCCCTCGCGATTCAAAACAGCGTTGAGAAAACTAAGGGTAATACGCTTGCGTTCCTCTCTGCCAAAGATGAATTTGAAGAGATAATCATTCAATGGGTTGTACTCTTGTCGATTCATCACAAGCATCCCTCCTCGTTATCTTACTGCTTCTTATATTCTATCTTTTTTTCACTGCAAACACAAGGGAAGCACTGATAAATTCAGCGCTGTCATTTTATCAGCGATTCCCACGGAAAACAAAATAAACATACGTTTTTATTCGATCATCGTTCCTTCAGCTTCCCCAATGCGCCGCGCACGAGTTCCGCCAGATAGCATGCCGTCGGCGCAAGGGCATGCGGGTCAACGCGGAAGGTCGGGTTGTGAATAGCGGCAGAAAGCCCTGTCCCGACGAGGACGAACATGCCCGGCACCTTTTCCTGATAGAAGGCAAAATCCTCACCGCCGAGCGATTTCGGTGCGGGTACGACATTCAGCCCGCGCTCCTTCGCCTTCTCCGCGGCGTACGATGCCAAAAAGCCATCGTTGCACGTTGCGGGAGGTCCTTCGTACCAATCCGTCTCCACCGCGGCACCGTAGGCTGCTGCCAGCTGCTCTGCGAGAGTACAGACACGCGCGCGGATGTGCGTACGCTCCTCTGCGTTCATGCTGCGCGTCGTCCCCTCGACGAGTGCCTCCTCGGGAATCACGTTCCACGTATTCCCCGCCGCAATATGCGTGACGCTCACAAGCCCTGCGGAGAACGGGTTGAGATTGCGCGCGACGACCGTCTGCACGGACTGAATGAACGCTGCCGCAAGGACAATCGGATCGACGCCGGACTCGGGATGTGCGGCATGCGTCCCCGTACCGTGAAAGCGGAAAACAAAGCGATCCACCGCCGCCATCACCGCTCCGTCCGAGATGCCGACCGTACCGACCTCCATGAGTGGCGAGGCGTGCAGGCCGAAAATCGCCGCAACGTCCTTCAACGCGCCTGCCTCGATGAGCACCTTCGCACCGCCCGGCGCCTCCTCTGCCGGCTGGAAGAAGATGCGCACGCGCCCCGTGAGCTCCTGCTCATGCTGCTTGAGCAGGAGCGCCGCGCCAAGTACCGACGAGATATGGAAGTCGTGCCCGCAGGCGTGCATCCGTCCTCTATGCTCCGAGCGGTACGACAGATCCGTCTGCTCCTCGATCGGCAGGGCATCGATATCGGTGCGCAGTGCAACGAGCGGCTCCCCCTGTCCGACCTCCGCGACCAGTCCCGTCTTGAGCGGCAGATCCAGAATGCGAATCCCCGCACGCTCCAAGGAGGCGCGAATCCGCTTCGTCGTCTCGACCTCCTCATAGGAGAGCTCGGGATGACGATGGAACCACTCAAATTCCTCTACGATGAATGCCTCTATATCCTCAATTGCTGCCATGATATTCTTCCTCTTAATTCATATATGTGTGATATGTTATTATGGAATTATATATTGAGCCGTCTGTCTTGTCAACCACATTTTCATCCTGAACCGATAAATGGAGGATTTTCGCGCCGCCAAGTTTTTGAAAATTTCGGGTTGACAAGGCTGTATTTCATCTGTTATAATTCGTTTTGTCGTTTGGACATGAGCGACAAACAAATGGGGTTATAGCTCAGTTGGTTAGAGTGTCTCGTTGACATCGAGGAGGTCACAAGTTCGAATCTTGTTAACCCCACCATTTGATTTTTCATCCGCAGCTATGCGGATTTTTTCTTAGGAATCGCTGAGTTTATCAGTGTTTCTCTTAGGCTCACTTAGCTCAGTTGGTAGAGCATCTCCGTCACATGGAGGGGGTCGGGGGTTCGAATCCCTCAGTGAGCACCATAAAGATATCTGATGCCGTCCCACGGGGACGGTTTTTTTGTGCGTTCTCCTATGCTATAATGAGAGCCAACACAGAATATTCTAGGAGGTATATATGATGGCAATCAAGGAAATTCGCCCCATGGATTTGACGGAGAATGTGTTCAAGCTGATCAGTCAGGACTGGATGCTGGTCAGCGCCGTACACGACGGAAAGGTCAACGGCATGACGGCGTCGTGGGGCGGTCTTGGCTTTCTCTGGGCACGCCCGGTCGCCTATGTTTTCATTCGTCCGACGCGCTACACGAAAGAGTTTGTCGACGCATCTGACGGCATCACCCTTTCGATCTTTGAGAAGAAATACAAGCCCATGATGCAGTATTTTGGAACGGTGTCAGGGCGCGACGAGGATAAGATCGCAAAATACGCGCTGACGAAGAAGGAGCACGGTACCTATATCTACTTTGAGGAGGCACGCCTCACCATGCTCACGAAGAAGCTCTATGCACAGAAATTGGATCCCTCCTGCTTTACGAACGCTGCTGTAAAGGGGCAGGAGGATTTCCCCCAAACCTACTATCCGGAGCATGACTACCACACGATGTATATCGCAGAGATTGAGAGCATCCTTCTAAAGGAGTAACTATGCCAACGAACGACAAGGAAACCGCCGCGCGCATCCTCGCCGCCTCCTCTCTTGCCCGCGATATGAACGAGGAGGATGTCGAGGAGCTCCTCGCCTCAAGCGACGTGCGCCTGCACACCTATCCAAAGGATACGATCATCTTTCACGACGGCGATATGCCCCACTCCCTCTACATCCTGATTGCGGGGGAGGTGCACATCCTCAAGGATACGCGCTCGGGGCGCCAGATCTTCATCTCCGAGATCAATCAGCCGGGTGATATGTTCGGCGAGGTCTACGAGGTGCTGCAGCGTCCCTACGATATGTATGTCACTGCCGTCACCAGAACGACTCTGCTCGAGGTATCGAGCCATCTCTTCACGCTGGACATCGGCGAGACACCGCACCGCTCCGCCCTGCTCGTCCAGCGCAACCTCATGCGCATTTTCGCCGCCAAGGCGTACGCGATGCACACGAAGCTCAAAGTCCTCGCGAGCGGTACGCTGCGCGAGAAGATCGTGCGCTACCTCCTCCCCTACATCGACAAAAACGGATGTGCTGCGCTCGCCGTCAGCCGCGAGTTTATTGCCGCCGACCTCGCCGTCAGCCGTCCCTCTCTCTCACGCGAGCTGAGTGCGATGCAGCGTGAGGGCATTCTCAAGGCGGCAGGGCGCAAGATCTGTATCACGGATATGGAAAAATTTGAGAGCTATCTATAACAAAAGAACCGCCAACGAAACAGTTCAGCTTCGTTGGCGGTTTTTATTTTTGATGAATTACCGTGCGGCACACGAGCCCGTGTGCACACTGCAGTCCTCGTCCCGGTTCGTCAGGCCGAGCTCCTTCAGCAGCTCCATGTCCTGAGCGATTGTCGTGCCCGAGGTCGTGAGCATATTGCCCGTGATGGAGGCGGATGCTCCGGAGAGGAACGCCGTCGCGCCGTTCTCCGGGAGCAGCTTGCGCCCTGCACCGAGGCGGATGTTCGCCGTCGGATTGATAAAGCGGAAGATCGCCACCGTACGCAGGATGTCCTCCCCCGAGAGCGGAGCGAGATGCTCCAGTGCCGTCCCCGGAATCGCCATCAACGAGTTGATGGGGATGGACTCGATGCCGAGCTCCTGCAGGGCGAACGCCATATCAAAGCGATCCTCCCACGTCTCGCCCATGCCAATGATGCCGCCCGAGCAGACACACATCCCCTCCGCCTGTGCCGCCTTAATCGTGCGGATGCGGTCGGCGTATGTATGCGTCGTGCAGATCTGCGGGAAATACCGCTCCGACGTCTCGATGTTGTGGTGATAGCTCGTCACCCCCGCCTCGCGCAGGCGGCGCAGCTGGCTGCGCGTGACGAGACCATGCGACGCGCAGAGATCAATCGTCAGCGACTTCCGCATCGCCCGATAGGTGTCAAGCGCCTTCTCAAACTCCTCACCCGAGAGGGCACCGCCCGAGGTGACGATGGAGAAGCGGTTCGCCCCTGCATCCTGATTCGCCTTCGCATGAGCGATGATCTCCTCCTGCGGAAGGAACGGATACGTCTCCACGCCCGTCTTATGACACGCCGCCTGTGCGCAGTACTTGCAGTTCTCCCCGCAGCGACCGCTGCGGCCGTTGACGATCGTGCACAGATCGATGTGGTTTCCGCAGAACTGCTGCTGCAGGCGATGAGCCCCCTCCTGCAGCTCCTCCAGCGGAGCATCCATGAACATCGAGCGGTCGTCCTCACGGCGGACGCGGTAGCCCGCGATAATCTTCTGCGTCAGTTCAGCAATACGGCGTTTCTGCATAAAAAAATCCCTGCCTTATCATAGATCACACGTATGAGGTCTATTATAGAGCAGGAATTTTATTACGTCAACTAAATATTGTCTATTGGTTTACCTTTGCTCCATGCGCATCCCAATAGCTGTCCAGTGCCGCCGCAACGGATGCCGTATACGCCGCCAGATCCGTCAAAGGAGATGCGAGCACCGCGTCACGCAGTACTGTGCGGCGTGTACGCAGCGCGGCGACATCCTCCGCAAGCGCACAGGCAATCCGCTCATAGGCACGCGCATCGGACGCGATCCACTGTGTCTGCCCCGCCGCTGCGAGTACGGACGCACTACGTCGTGCCGTATGTGTCTCCCCGCACAGGGTTACAACGGGAGTGCCATGGAGGAGCGCCTCCGCCGCCGCAGCCGCCCCGGAAAAGGGGAAGGTATCGAGGACGACATCGACAGAGCCATAGTCCAAAACTCCCGCACCGCCCGGCTTCACAAAGATGCGCTTCATGGGCAGCTTCAGCCCGTCCAGCATCTCGACAATCGTCGTCACGCGCAGAGGGCTGTCCTCCGTGTCCTGCAGAACGAGCTGCGCCTTCGGGAGCTTTTTCAGGATGCGCCCCCACACCTTCAGTACCTCCTCGTTGATGCACATGAAGTCCTGCGTCACACCGAAGGTCAGCGGTGCATCTGCCGCACGCTCCGCGAGAGGCGCACAGCGCAGGGTATCATCCGCCGCATAGCACAGCGCATGCGGCAGGCGCAGCAGCTCCTCGCTGTAGAACGCCTCCGTCCCCGCAGGAGAGAGCAGCTCATCCGTCAGGAACGCATCGACAAAAGGCATCCCCGTCGTCGAGGCGGCATCCAGCCCCGCCATCTGTACGGGCGCAGGGCGCAGCGCGAGCACGGGGAGCGTCGCGCCGCCCTCCCGGTGCCCGCCGAGGTCAATCAGGATATCGATCTCATCCGCACGGATGCGCTCCGCCTGCTCCTGCGGCGTCCCCTGCGCGAGCACGGCAGTATGAACGCCCGCCGCCTCCCACGACGTCGGTGCATTCGTGCGGTCGGTGAGCACATAGGCATAGACATCGTATTGCTCTGTCAGATGCGCTGCCAGTGCTCCATAGAACGCCGTATGGTCAAACTGCGGCGCAAGGAAGCCGATGCGCAGTCGCGCATGATGAACGGGGGCACGCGGCGGCAGCGGCTCCTCGCGCTGATAGAGCGACGCACACATCGTAAACTGTGGCTGCAGCTCCTTCGGTGTCAGCTGCGCCGCCGCATGACAGAGATAGAGGTAGCGGGAGAAATGTTCCCGCTGAAGGCGCAGGCTCTTGTCCTCGGTCGCCGCCTCGAAATACGCGGCAATCGCCCCCTCCGTATCGGCAAGTGCACGGCAGCACATCCCCATCATCTCAGAGAAGCGCCACTGCTCCTCTGCGGGGATCTCCTCATGCGCACGCATGTAGAGAATCGCCTCAATCGCCTCGTAGATGTACCCCGTATGAATATCCTCACGCAGGGCACTGTAGTCCTCAATCCAGCTCATACGTCGCTTCGCTCCAATCTAAAATACACCGTCTCGGGCGGACAGCCGATCCGTAGGGGGAACCAACTGCCGTTGCCCGTATGCACATAGCCATAATTCTCCCCGATGCGCACCATCCCGCGCGTGTACTTAAAGACGGGGAAAAGCGGCTGCCCGAGGATACCGAACTGACTGCCGTGCGTATGTCCCGTCAGCGTCAGCGGGACGCGCCCGTCTGTCGCTGCATCGTCGATGAACTCGGGATGATGCGCGAGGAGCACTGTCACCGCATGAGTAGGAACATCCTCCATCGCTGCCGCAAAGAACGCTGCCTTTTCCGTGTCAAACGCATCTCCGCGTGCAAAGGGATAATCCGTCCCCGCAAGATAGAGCGCACCGCAGCCCGGAACACGCTCTGCCGCATTGAGAAGGACATGGACATGTCCTCTGCGTGCCATCTGCGTGACAATGGGGAGCGCATTCCGCCGATAGTACTCGTGATTGCCGATGCAGTACCAGATCCCACGCGGAAAATCCCCAGCGTGCGCCTCAAGCACCGCAGCAGCCGCCTCGTTCAGATGCTCCGCATCAAAGAGATCGCCCGTCACGGCGAGGAGGTCTGCCCCCCCTGCCGCCGTTTCGGTGAGAAGCGCATCGAGCTCCTCCACGGAGAAAAACGCGCCGAGATGCACGTCACTGATCTGCGCGATCACCAGCCCATCCGCCTCAGGCGGAAGATTCCGTATGGAGATACGGTAGTCACGACGCACAGTCGCCGTCCGTTCGATGAATGCGCCGTAGCTGCCGAGCAGAGCCCCCGCCGCCGGATAGAGCGCGGCACATTTCAGCACGCGCCGCCGTGCAGGGCTGTACGGGACGCCGCGCAGCCTGCGGCCTGCCGCACGCACAAGGACGGCGAGCATCGTCAGAAGCAGCGTGATGATCTGTGCAACGTAGCCGAGGAAGATCGGCAGGGCGATCATCCCCGCCCAGCCCTCCGTCCGATGCGAGGCAAAAAGAAAGAGCATCGCGCCGACGCCGAGGACATCAAAGAGGACGACCGCCGCACGCGCTGCGCGCAGCCGCCGTCCCTCCGTCAGGTACCGCAGAAAAAATACCGACAGCCCTGCGATCAGGGCGACGGCAGACACGAGGATCAAAACAAAGATGGGCAAATGTACCTCCCCGTCAAATTCCCGTAATCATCGACACGAGCGGTATCGTCGCCACCGAGATCACCGTCGAGAGTGCGATGATCTCCGTCATGAGCGGATAGGCGACCTTATTGTAGAGCAGAGCGACCATCGCCACCATACCGCCCGTCGGCGCAGCGACGATAACGAGACTGCATCCGAGGATGTAGGGATTTGTGACGAAGAACTTCATCGCAAAGAGAATGGGGATCGGCAGCACCACGGCCTTGAGGAAGGTGTAGATGAGCAGCTTGTGATCGGTCAGCATGTGACGCATGTGGATGTCCTTCAGCGATGCGCCGATCATCATCATCGCGAGCGGAGCCGTCATTGCACCGACCATCGTGAACGCCTGCAGGAGGAGCGGATTCGTCGGAATCTCGCCGAAGTAGATCACACAGGCGATCAGCGAGGCAATGATGCCGGGGTTCAGCAGCATGCGCACCATCTCAAGGCCACGCCGTTTATGAATACTGATGGAGGACACACCGTAGATAAAAAAGAGCAGATTGACGGGGATGAAGAACAGTGTCATATAGACGACTGCCTGATCGCCGTACACACCCTGTACGAGCGGCAGCCCCATGAAGAGCGAGTTGTTGAACCAGAACGAGAGGTTCACCGCGCCGCGCAGCCGTCCGCGATAGCGCAGGAGAATCGGCAGCAGGAAACCGACGGCGCACATCATCACAAGGAGGATGGCGTAGTCGATATAGGTGTCAATGACCTGCGCCAGATTCATGTGATCCTGCGCGTGCATCGCTGAGGAGATGATGAGGCAGGGGCACGCGATGTTGACAATCAAGGAGGAAAACTGCTCCTGATTGTTCGGAATGATGATCTTGTAGCGGCGGGCAAGAGCCCCCGCAAAGATCATCAGAAAGAATACGATCATCTGCCCTAAAATCAACATTTCTACATTACCTTCTTTATTTCAGTTCGTAAATCTGGATATGAGTTTTCATGCAAGCCTTCAATGTTTTTCTTCCAGCAGCGGCCTTAGGAACAGCCCCGTATAGGACGCCTTCACCTTCACGATCTCCTCGGGCGTTCCCTGTGCGACAATCGTGCCGCCGCCTGTGCCGCCCTCAGGGCCGAGGTCGATGATGTGATCCGCCGTCTTGATGACGTCGAGATTGTGCTCGATGACGACCACCGTATCGCCGCCGTCCACGAGCCGCTGCAGGATGAGGAGCAGCTTGTGGATGTCCGCCGCGTGCAGACCCGTCGTCGGCTCGTCGAGGATGTAGAGCGTCTTTCCTGTGCTGCGCCGCGCCAGCTCCGTCGCGAGCTTGACGCGCTGCGCCTCACCGCCCGAGAGGGTCGTCGCAGGCTGTCCGAGGCGGATGTAACCGAGCCCCACGTCGCGGATAATCTCGAGCTTACGCGCGATGCGCGGCACGTTCGCAAAGAACTCCACCGCCTCGTCAATCGTCATGTCAAGCACCTCGGCGATGGTCTTGCCCTTGTAGTGCACCTCGAGCGTCTCGCGGTTGTAGCGTGCGCCCTTGCAGACCTCGCACGGAACGTAGACATCGGGGAGGAACTGCATCTCGATCTTGAGGATGCCGTCGCCCCGACACGCCTCACAACGCCCCCCCTTCACATTGAAGCTGAACCGCCCCGCCTTGTAGCCGCGCATGCGCGACTCGCTCACCTGACTGAACAGCTCGCGGATCGCATCGAACACGCCCGTATAGGTCGCGGGATTCGAGCGCGGTGTGCGTCCGATCGGCTGCTGGTCGATGTTGATGACCTTGTCGATGTACTCAAGCCCCTTGATCTTCTTGTGCTTGCCGGGCTTTCCCTTCGCGCGGTAGAGCCGCGAGGCGACACCGCGATAGAGGATCTCGTTGACGAGCGTCGATTTGCCTGAGCCGGATACACCCGTCACGAGCGTAAGCGTACCGAGCGGGAACTTCACATTGACATCCTTCAGATTGTTCTCCGCCGCGCCCACGATCTCCAGAAAATAGCCGTTCCCCCTGCGCCGCTCGGCGGGCACGGGGATGAACTGTTTGCGTGAGAGATACTGCCCCGTGATGGACGCCGGGTTCTTCATGATCTCCGCCGCCGTGCCCTCCGCGACCACCTCGCCGCCATGTTCCCCTGCCCCGGGGCCGATGTCGATGATGTGATCGGCAGCATACATCGTATCCTCGTCATGCTCCACGACAATGAGCGTATTGCCGAGGTCGCGCAGATGCCGCAGCGTCGCGAGCAGGCGGTTGTTGTCCCGCTGATGCAGCCCGATGCTCGGCTCATCGAGGATATAGAGCACGCCCATCAGCCCCGAGCCGATCTGCGTCGCGAGGCGGATGCGCTGAGCCTCCCCGCCCGACAGTGTCGACGCTGCGCGCGAAAGCGTCAGATAGTCGAGTCCCACATCGAGAAGAAAATGCAGCCGCGCGTGAATCTCCTTTAGAATCTCTCCTGCTATTTTCGCCTCACGCGGCGAAAAATCCTGCTCTGCCGCCGTAAGAAATGCGTCCGCCTCACGAATCGTGAGTGCCGTGAGTGCGGCGATATTCTTCCCGCCGACCGTCACGGCGAGTGCCTCGGGCTTCAGCCGCGCCCCGTGGCACGCCGAGCACGGCGTATCCGTCATATAGTCCTCGTAGCTCTCGCGCATCTCCTCCGAGTCCGTCTCACGGTAGCGACGCGTGAGCGCGGGCAGAACGCCCTCGTACGGGACATGGTATTCCTTCTCCTCGCCGAACATATTCGTGTACTGGAAGGAAACGTACTCATCCGACCCATAGAGCAGCATCTTCTGCGTCTTCTTGTCCATGCGGTTCCACGGCGTGTGCGCGTCATAGTCGTGTGCCGCCAGGAGAGCCGTGATCGCCCGCATCCCGTAGGAATTCGGGTTTTTCGAGAGCGGTGCAAAGACACCGTCTGCCACGCTGAGCGTCGGGTCTGGGACGACGAGCGCAGGGTCAAACTCCTTGTGACTGCCGAGCCCCGTACAGACAGGGCACGCGCCGAATGGGCTGTTGAATGAGAACATGCGCGGTGCGATCTCGGGCAGCGAAATGCCGCAGTCCACACAGGCGAAATTCTCACTGAACATGAGGAGCTCACCGTCCACCACCTGTACGTAGACCACGCCCTCACCTGCGTGGAGTGCCGTCTCCAGTGAGTCCGCCAGACGGCTCTCCATGCCCTCGCGGACGACGAGACGATCCACGACGATCTCAATCGTGTGCTTTTTCTGCTTTTCGAGCGCGATATCCTCGCCGAGATCATGCAGCTCCCCGTCGATGCGCACGCGCACATAGCCCTCGCGGCGAATCTGTTCGAGCACCTTCTTGTGCTCGCCCTTCTTGCCACGCACGAGCTGTGCCATGATGAGGAGCTTTGCCCCTGCGGGCAGCTGCATGATCCGATCCACCATCTGATCGACGCTCTGCTGCGTGATCGGCTTGCCGCAGTTCGGGCAGTGCGGGCGTCCCGCGCGTGCATAGAGCAGGCGCAGATAGTCGTAGATCTCCGTCACCGTCCCGACCGTCGAGCGCGGATTGTGGCTCGTCGTCTTTTGGTCAATCGAGATGGCAGGCGACAGTCCCTCGATATTGTCCACATCGGGCTTGTCCATCTGCCCAAGGAACTGCCGTGCGTAGGCGGACAACGACTCCACATAGCGGCGCTGCCCCTCGGCATAGATCGTATCAAATGCGAGCGAGGACTTTCCCGAGCCAGAGAGCCCCGTCACCACAACTAATTTATCGCGTGGTATCTGCACGTTGATATTCTTTAGATTATGGGCGCGTGCCCCCTCGATCTTGATGTATTCGTTCATTGTATCTGTATGTCCTTATTTTTTCTTCTTCGGCAGTTCGCCCTCGAGCTCGACGATCATGTCACGCAGCTCCGCCGCACGTTCAAATTCGAGGGCGCGAGATGCCTGCTGCATCTCGCGCAGGAGGCTCTTGACGAGGTTCTCGCGCTCCTTCTTGCCGAGTTTTTTCTTTGCCTTGCCGTCCTTCTTCCCGTACGGGCTCTTATCCTCAGCCGCGACAAGCGTCATCTCGATGAGCGGGACGACGGGCTTGACGATGGTCTTCGGTACGATGCCGTGCTCCTCGTTGTACTCCTGCTGTATCGTGCGGCGGCGCTCCGTCTCGTCGATGGCGCGCTGCATAGAGCCCGTGATGACATCGCCGTACATGATGACGTGCCCGCCGGCGTTGCGGGCGGCACGTCCGATGGTCTGGATGAGTGCGGTGTCGGAGCGCAGAAAGCCCTCTTTGTCCGCGTCGAGAATGGCGATGAGTGACACCTCGGGCATATCAAGCCCCTCGCGCAGGAGATTGATGCCGACGAGCACGTCGAACTCCCCCGCGCGCAGATCGTGAATGATCTCTGCACGCTCGATGGTCGCGATGTCCGAGTGGAGGTAGCGCACCTTGACGCCCGCCTCCCGCAGGTACTCGGTGAGGTTCTCTGCCATGCGCTTGGTGAGCGTCGTGACGAGGACGCGCTCATTGCGCTCGATGCGCAGGCGGATCTCACCCATGAGATCGTCGATCTGTCCTGCGAGCGGGCGCACCTCGACCTCGGGATCGAGGAGCCCCGTCGGGCGGATGATCTGCTGAGCGACCTGCTGTGCCTGCTGCATCTCGTATTTTCCGGGCGTCGCGGAGACGTAGACGATCTGATTGATGCGCGCCGCAAACTCCTCGAATGTCAGCGGACGGTTGTCGAACGCGGACGGCAGGCGAAAGCCGTTGTCCACGAGCGAGACCTTGCGGCTGCGGTCACCGCCGTACATGGCGTGAATCTGCGGCAGGGTCACATGCGACTCGTCGATCATGATGAGGAAGTCCTCGGGAAAGTAGTCGAGGAGGGTGTACGGAGTCGCGCCCGGCGCGCGGTGCGTGAGGTGACGCGAGTAGTTCTCGATGCCGGAGCAGTAGCCCATCTCCTGCATCATTTCAAGGTCATAGTTCGTGCGCTGCTCCAGCCGCTGTGCCTCAAGGAGTTTGCCCTCACCCTTCAATACGGCGAGCCGCTCCTCAAGCTCCGTGCGAATGTCCGCCATGGCGATCTTCATATCCTCATCGTCCGTGACGTAGTGGGACGCCGGGAACACCATGGAGTGAAGCCGCTCGCCGTAGACCTCGCCCGTCGTCACGTCGAACTCGATGATGCGCTCCACCTCGTCACCGAACATCTCGATGCGCACGCCGCGGTTGTTGTACCCCGCAGGGAAGATCTCGACCACGTCGCCGCGCACGCGGAAGCGTCCGCGCTCAAACGCGATATCGTTGCGCTCGTAACGGATGGAGATGAGCTTCTGTAGGATCTCCTCGCGCGTGATCGTCTGCCCCTTGTGCACGGAGAGAACCATCTCGTGATAACTCTCCGGCGAGCCGAGACCGTAGATGCACGAGACGCTCGCCACGATGATGACGTCGCGCCGCTCAAAGAGCGAACAGGTCGCGGAGTGACGCAGCTCATCAATCTCATCGTTGATCGACGCATCCTTTTCAATATAGGTATCCGTCTGGGCGATGTACGCCTCGGGTTGATAAAAGTCGTAGTAGCTGACAAAGTAGCCGACGTAGTTGTCGGGGAAAAATGACTTGAACTCGCTCGCGAGCTGTGCGGCGAGGGTCTTGTTGTGTGCGATGACGAGGGTCGGACGCTGAACGCGCTCGATGACCTTTGCCATCGTGTAGGTCTTGCCCGTGCCCGTGGCGCCGAGCAGTACCTGTGCCGTCATACCGTTCTCGATGCCGCCGGCAAGATCAGCAATCGCCTGCGGCTGATCGCCCATCGGTTCAAACGGCGCGACGACCTTGAACGGGATCTCCCCCTCGAACTGCGTTGTATTGAGTTTTGGCACCATCGCCATGCGTCCCCCTCCTTCACGAAAAGCTATTTCTTCATTATATCGTATCCGTCAAGGGATGCAATAAAAGCGCAGAGATTCCCCCTATCGCATCAGCGATTTCCATGAAAAAAGCACCCATACGGGTGCTTGAGCATCAACCATTTACAGCTTGCTGACATCGCTCGCCGTCATGATCTCGACGACGGTGAGATCCTTGACGGTATTGAGGTCGATGAAGCCGCCGTCTGCGAGCTGAACAACAGGCATCGCCGTGACGCGTGACTCGTCGACGTAGACGATGCGCCCTGCCGTGCCGTCCGAGAGGCGGAGCCAGCAGCCGTTGAGCGCAGCGTTCATCTTACGCATGAAGAGAACGGCGTATTCTGAGTCAAGTTTTCCGTCCAGCACGTCGGCATAGAGTACCTTAAACACCTCGAACGGGGAACGCTTCGCCGCGTAGCTGCGGCTGGATGCCATCGCATCGTAGCAGTCGAGGATGGCGAGCACCTTGCCGAAGGTCGTGATCGCATCCCCCTTCAATCCCGAGGGATAGCCCGATCCATCGTCGCGCTCATGATGCTGAATGATGCCATTCATGAGGTCGGTGCGCCCCTCGAGCTCGCTGTTCTCCACGATCTTGAAGCTCTCGACAACATGATTCTTCAGGATGTCGAATTCTTCCTCTGTCAGGAGTCCCTTCTTCTCGAGGAGTTCCTTCGGAGCCACCTGCTTTCCGATATCAAGGAAGAGCCCAGCGAGCACCATGTTCTGACGGTCGATGCCCACGAGCCCCATCCACTTCGCCATGAGACCACCGAGAATGGCGAGATGGACGCAGTGATGCAGGTTGTAGTTACCATCCTGATTCATGCTATACATCATGGAGACGGCCGTTGCTCCCTCCTTGTAGAGGTCGCGCAGGCGGCCGCTCGACATCACGTCCTGCAGGATGCTCATGTTGAGCTTGCCGGTCTCTGCCGCCTCGGTAAAGAGTTTCTCCATCTCGCCGTAGACGTAGCGATAGCCCTCTTCGTATTTGCTGTCCAGTTTGATCTCGCGCTCGGGGGCGGGACCATCGCCGATGACTTCCGCTTTTTTCGCCTTGTTCGCCTTTTCCTTATGGACGGCGGCGATGATGCTGTCCTCGTCGACATAGACAGAGGCGATTCCCTTTTTCTTGAGCAGCTTGATCGTCTCTTTGTCCAGTACCGTACCGCCCTCGACGAGCACATCCTCACTGTCCCCATCGTAGACGGTACGTCCGATCAGCATTTCCGGCAGAAGGCTTCGTACTGCAAACGCTTTCAGCATGATGTTCTCTCTCCCTTATCTTCTGATGTTACTCTTCCCTGATGCTACACCTTACTTCACAACAATATTGACCAGCTTGCCGGGGACACAGACGACCTTGACGATGGTCTTGCCCGCCGTGAGTTCCTTTGCGCGTGGCAGCTCGGCTGCGAGATGCTCCAACGCCGCACGGTCAAGTCCCGTGGCGACCTTGACGCGATCGCGCACCTTGCCGTTGATCTGCAGAACGATCTCTACCTCATCCTGCACGAGCGCCGCCGCATCGTACTGCGGCCACGTCTGTGCGTGAACGTTCCCGCCGAAAAGCTCTGCCCACAGCTCCGCCGCGATGTGCGGTGCAAACGGTGCGAGCATCCGCACGAGTGCACTCGCCGTCTCACGCGCGAGCCCCGGCGTGAGCTCCTTGTCCTGAAATGCGTAGAGCGCATTGACCAGCTCCATGATGGAGGAGATCGCCGTGTTGAACATGAAGCGGTCGCGCACATCCTCTGTGACCTTCTTGATGGTCGCGTGGAGCACGCGGCGGAGCTCCACCTCCTCTGTGCTTAGCGTTGCCGCATCGTAGGACGCAGGTGCGCCCTTGATCGTCTCTGCGAACTGTCCGAGGATGCGCCACACACGCCCGAGGAAGCGGTATGCCCCCTCGACGCCCTGATCGCTCCAGTCAAGATCACGATCCACGGGTGCGGCAAAAAGGATGAAGAGACGTGCCGTATCCGCACCGTAGCGGTCGATGATCTCCTCGGGCGAGACGACGTTGCCGAGCGACTTCGACATCTTCGCGCCGTCCTTGATGACCATACCCTGCGTGAGGAGGTTCGTGAACGGCTCATCGAAGTCGAGCATCCCTGCGTCGCGCAGCACCTTCGTGAAGAAGCGTGCATAGAGAAGATGCAGGATCGCGTGCTCAATGCCGCCGATGTACTGATCGACAGGTGCCCAGTAGTTCACCTTGTCGCGGTCAAAGGGACGCTCCGTGTTCTTCGGATCCGCATAGCGGTAGTAGTACCACGAGGAGCAGATAAAGGTGTCCATCGTATCCGTCTCACGCGTCGCATCACCGCCGCACTTGGGACATTTGCAATGGAGGAAGTGTTCGCTCGACGAGAGCGGTGAGACGGCCCCCTGCTCGAACGAAACATCCTCGGGGAGACGCACGGGAAGCTCCACCTCTGGGACGAGCACCTCGCCGCATTTCGGGCAGTTGATGATGGGGATCGGCGCCCCCCAGTAGCGCTGGCGCGAGATGAGCCAGTCGCGCAGGCGATAGTTGACGCGGCGCTTGCCGTAGCCCTGCGCCTCCGCCTCGTCCATGATCGCCTGCATCGCCGCGTGCATCTCCATCCCCGTGAACTTGCCGGAGTTGATGAGGATGCCTTCCTTTTCGGTGTATGCCGCCGTCATGTCCTCGAGACGCAGCTCTCCGTCCTTCGGGCGGATCGTGAGGATCTTGCGGATGCCGTATTTCTCCGCGAACATCCAGTCGCGCTGATCCTCCGACGGGACAGCCATGACCGCGCCCGTGCCGTACTCAAAGAGGACGTAGTTCGTGACCCAGATCTCAACCTGCTCCCCGTTGAACGGATTCGTGCAGCAGAGCCCTGTATAGATGCCCTCTTTTTCCGACTCGCTTGAGGAGCGCTCAATGTCGGACTGCTTTTTGACGCGCGCACAGAACGCACGGATCTCCTCTGCCTTGTCGCTGACGGCGCAGATCTTCTCAACGAGAGGATGCTCGGGCGCGAGTGCGACAAAGGTCATGCCGAACACGGTGTCGGGGCGCGTCGTGTAGACGGGAATCTCCGCATCGAGCGCGGGCGCAGGCAGGCGGAACTCAAGTCCCTCACTGCGTCCGATCCAGTTGGCCTGCATCGTCTTGACGCGCTCGGGCCAGCCCGGGAGTTTATCGAGATCGGCGAGGAGCTCATCGGCATAGTCCGTGATCTTGAAGAACCACTGTGCGAGATCCTTCTTGTGCACCTCGGACTTGCAGCGCCAGCACTTGCCGTCCTCAACCTGCTCGTTCGCGAGCACCGTGCCGCAGGTATCGCACCAGTTCACGGATGCCTTTTTCTTGTAGGCAAGGCCTTTCTTGTAGAACAGCTCGAACAGCCACTGTGTCCAGCGGTAGTAGTCCTCACGGCAGGTGATGACCTCGCGGTCCCAGTCGTAGGCAAGCCCCAGCGCACGCTGCTGCTTCTCCATGTTCGCGATGTTCGCATACGTCCACTCTGCCGGATGCACCTTGTTCTTGATCGCTGCATTCTCGGCGGGCATGCCGAAGGAGTCAAAACCCATCGGATGCAGGACGTTGTACCCCTCCATCGTGCGGAAGCGCGCAATCACATCGCCGATCGAGTAGTTGCGGACATGCCCCATGTGAAGTTTTCCCGACGGATACGGAAACATCTCAAGCGCATAGTACTTCGGTTTCGTCGTGTCCATCTCCGTGTGGCAGCTGTGCTCCGTCTCCCAGATCTTCTGCCACTTTGCTTCAATCTCCTGCGGACAATATCTCTCCACTCTACTCGAGCTCCTCCCAAATACCAAATGTCATTACTTATCGAATGGAGCGGAGCACCGCATCCAATTCCTCAACGCGTTTCGACAGTGCCGCGCCAAGCGCCCCTGCCCTCTCCAGCGAGCCGCTCGAATGACGAATCGCATCGACACCGCTCGCAAGACTGCTCTTCATATCCGTCACGCGCCCGTCAAAGCCCTGCTCGAAGTCCTCGACCTTCGTGTCGAATTCCTGATTCTGCGCGAGCATCTGATCGATCTCATTCACGTCATGCAGGAGCTCGCGGATTGCCTCATCGGACGCCTCCAGCCGCTCACGCGTATTTTCAGAGAGCTTGCGCACCTCCCCGGCGACGACGGCGAACCCGCGTCCCATCTCGCCCGCACGTGCTGCCTCGATGGCGGCGTTGAGCGCGAGCAGATTGATCTGCGCGGAGATCTCCGTGATCATGTGCATGACCTGCTCGATCTTCTTCGTACTCTCGGTCAGATGCTCCAGCTTCGGTGTGATCGAGGCGTTGCGCGACAGGAGTTCCTTCGTCATATTGCCCTGGTCGCCGATGCCGTCGCTCATCTGGTTGACGAGCCCGGAGACGTTCTCGACGCTCTCCGCCACGTGCCCCATGACATCCGAGAGCCCCGCCATCTGCTGGCGGTAGCTCTCAAACTCCTGAATGATCCCCTCGCGCAGATGCGCGATGATCGCACGGCGCTTGATCTCATGCTCGAGATACGTCTTCTGGTACAGCGCGTACTTCGACGGGAAACGATCCATATAGCCGTCACTGAACGTACCGCCCGAGAGCTGATAGAAGAAAATTGCCGTCAGCGTCTCGTTGGTGTGCAGACCTGCCACCTCGCCGAACGCCGAGAAGCCTGCCAGTGCGATACCGTCGAAGAGATCTGCTCCTGCGAGTTCCGCTGCAAAAGTCAGGCGCCGCAGGATGCAGTCGTTCAGCACGGCGCCGATCGGCGCCGGCTTGCCCTTTGCGTATGCGGCGTACTCATCCTTCAGCGTCTTGACGAAGTTCTCCCGCCGCATGAGGTAGATCTCCTCGCCCGCCGTAATGTCACAGTGGAAGTGGAAGCGTTTTTCTGTCGGATCAAAACGCTGCAGGGAGCGGATAAAATACTGCTTGCCAATATGCGACGCAAATGTATAGCCCGTGAGTGCCTTTTCAAGTGCCGATACATCCGACACACGCAGATGCTCCATCAGCACATCGGCAAAGGGCACGGGATGTCCCTCTGCGTCGGCCACCGTCTCCACCGTACGGAGCGTCGCATCCGAGCCGATGATCGTCCACTTGTCCCCCGTCGGTTCTGCCGCCTGTGACTTGAAAATGGAGTAGCGATAGTCGTCAGCAAGACGAACGACGAGAACCACGGCGTGATTCTCAAGTACCTGCTTCCCGTTGTAGATATAGGTGTGGGAGAAATCGAGCGCACCGCTCGCGCTGCCGCCGATGTAGGGGCAGGGCAGGAACTCACTGTCATAGAGCGCCTTCAGCACGAACGACTCGCACGCCGTCACGCCGTCCACATAGACGAAAGCAAAGGTATTGTCAAAGCGCACGGGGAACGGAACGCGCTGTGCGTCAATCCCCTCGCGGATTTTCTGAATGCGTTCATCAGGGGTCAGCTCCACCGTACCGCGCCGTATGTCCTCGTTGTGCAGGGGAATCGTCATCATGTGGGTCTGTGCGATCATGCGCTTGCTGTAGACCTGCAGCAGCACCTTTGCGCGCCCGTCCTTCGCATCCATATAGTAGGAGCGCGTCCCCGGCGTATGTGTCAGCTCCCCGCACGAGGAGATGAGCAGAACCTGAACATCGGGAGGCGATGCCGTCTGTACCGTACGCGCAATCTCCGCCATGGGGAGATCGGACGAGACGAAGCCGAGCACGATCGCAGGGCCACCCGGCACATCGTAAAGCTCGCGCAGACGCTCTGCCGTCAGCTCGCTGCGCGAGAGGTAGGCGGACTTCATATCGCCTGCGCCGACACTGCCGAGTCCTGCGAACGGCACGCGCGGCTTTGCGGTGGTCGCCCCCTGCGGTGCACCTGCTGCCGCCAACGGTTTTGCCGCGATGCGGTCAGCGAGCGAAACCTCCGCTTCCTTCTTTTTATCAAAGAGCCCAAACATAAACATTCCTCCCTACGAAAAACTCCCTATTTTTCAATTATATCATGTGCCCTGCGCCTGCGCAAGAAGCGGTAAAGAAGCATGGGGACGACGAGCATGGGTACGCCCAAATAAAGCGCAGAGCGCAGCTCGGGGGTAAACGCCATAAAGAGGAGGCAGAGCACCTGCGCCCAGATCCCGAACAGCGTGACATAGGGGAAGAGCGGCATCCGATAGCGCAGGAGGGACACCGTCCCCGCTGCCTCAAGCCTGCGCCGCCGCCGATACTGGCTCCAGCAGATCGAGATCCACGCGACCGCACCCGAGAACCCCGAGAGTGCGAGCAGATAGGTATAGAGTGCCGCATCGGGATGCAGCGCGTAGAGCGCGATCACGCCCCAGCAAAAGGCAATCGAGGCATAGATGGCACGCGAGGGAATCCCCTTGCGGCTGAGCCCACCGAGCGCACGCGGTGCCATCTCCATCGTCGCGAGCGCGTGCACCGTGCGTGCCGCGCCGTAGAGCCCCGAGTTGGAGCAGGAAAGCGCCGCGGTCAGCACGACGAATGAGAACAGCGCCCCCAGATGCGAAAATCCATGCTCGGCAAGCGCCGCCGCAAAGACACTCTTGGAGAGAGACGCGTGATCCCACGGGAGAATCGAGACGAGCAGCGTAATCGGGATGATGTAGAGCGCGATGATGCGCCACGTCACATTGCGCACCGCCGTCGGAATACTGCGCGCGGGATCCGCCGTCTCCCCCGCCGCAAGTCCGATGATCTCCGTCCCTTGAAAATTGACGAGAATAATGACCATCGTCAGCGCAATGCTCGCATATCCGTGCGGGGCAAAGCCACCGCTGCCGAGTAGGATGCCCGTGCCGATATAGCCCTCATCTCCGATGAGCCCGAGACAGATCAGGAGCGCAACGGCGCTGAACGCCACGAGAGCGATGATCTTGACGAGGGCGAGCCAGAACTCGCTCTCGCCAAATTTATCGACGCGAAACAGATTGAGGAGAGTGACGAGCAACCCAAACAGGACCGCCCACCAGATCGTCCCGACCTCGGGCAGGAATGAATTCATGATGATGCCCGCAGCAATCATCTCCGAGGGCACATAGGACACCCACGTCACCCAGTAGGACCAGCCCACACCGCACGCCCACGTCGCCGAGATATTCTCGCGCGCATAGACGACGAAAGAGCCCGAGAGCGGCTGCTCCACCGCCAGCTCTGCGAGACAGAGCATCACGGCGAGCACAATGATGCCGCCCAGCAGATAGGAAATTACCGCCGCAGGCCCCGCCTGCTCGAGGACGTAGCCCGTCCCCAAAAAATATCCGCTCCCGATCACACCGCCGAGAGAGATGAGCTGAAGATGTCTGTGCTTCAGCCTCCGTTTCATCGTCGACTCGCCCATTGGCTCCGTAACACAACCTTTCTCCTCGAATATATATTGTATAAAAATGCGCTCTCATCATACTACAAGAGCGCGTCAATTACTATCATTTATTTGACAAATACGTAAATTTTTATTATGATTCTATTAAGTATGAAAAGGAGGAGCACTCACTATGAAATTCAGAGCTTTACTGATTGCTCTCGCGCTCGTCGTCGGCATCACGGGGACCTCATCCGCCGCCCTCAGCGAGCATCGGGAGGCCGCGCAGAACCTGTCCATCGCCTACCCCGTCATCAGTCTCGATGACAGTGCGGTCGCCGACCGCATCAACGCTGATATGAAGGCACTCGCGGAAACATTCCGCGCCCAGTACCAGAGCGGGGCATTCTTCCGCGGCGAGCTCGGCTACCGCGTGCATCTTGACGACAAAAACTTCCTGTCCGTGACGTTCACGGAGCTGCGCTATGACCTGCACGCCAACCAGCCCACGCGCCACGACTACGGCATCGTCTACTACAAGAAGACAGGACAGCGTCTGCCGCTCTCCTTCTTCGTGCACGTCACGCCGTCCGATCTCGACGGCGAGGCGGTGAACGGTCATCTCTACAACGAGTACGGACGCAATACGCCGATCCAGCCCGAAAAGTCTGTGCGTCAGCTTCCGACCGACTACTTCCTCGGCGGACGTGGCTTCGTCTGCCCCATCTTTCAGCCGGGTGAGCTGACCGCGAGCACGGGGCCGACCTACGTACTGCTCGATGCGGGCATCGTCGAGTACTTCAACCGCAAGAACAAATGAGTACGGATCGTGACTACACGACCATCACAGGGGAGATACCGGAGGGCGGTGTCTCCCCTGTTTCGTATGAGATCCAGCGTTCCCGCTTCCTCGCCTACGTCATACACGCGAAGGACGAGGACGAGGTGCGCACATGGCTCGCCGCACTGAAAAAGGAGCACTACGATGCACGCCACGCGCCCTACGCCATGGTCCTTGGTGCGGATGCCTCGCGGCAGCGCTCAAGTGACGACGGCGAGCCGGGCGGGACGGCGGGCAGCCCCATCCTCGAAGCAATCAAGGGACGTGGCATCACGGATATCGCCGTCGCCGTCGTCCGCTACTTCGGTGGGATCAAACTCGGCGCGGGCGGGCTCATCCGTGCATACGCCCATGCAGCAGGGCTGGGGCTCGATGCCGCCCCCAAGCTGCGTATGACACTCCTGCGCGAGCTGTCCGTCACGCTCGACTACGACCTGCTCGCCGCCGTCGAGCGCTACATCCGCACAGAGGAACTGATCGCAGGGGAAACAACATACGCAGAGCGCGTCACGTGCATCCTCCGTATCCCGCCCGACGACATCACACGCCGCACGGCGGCACTGACTGATCTCACGGCGGGGCGTGCCGTCTGCACCTGCGGCGTGACGGCGTATCAGGGAATTCCATGCGAATAGACACAGAGAAGGGGCTGCTGTACGAAGCGAAAAACTTCGTGCAGCAGCCCCTTCTCTGTGTCCATGATTCACTCAATATTACAGATCTCCACCCCGCAATTCTCGCAGTGGATGGTCTTTTTCAAATAGTCAATATCCTTGATGAGGATCAGATGCCCGCGCATATCGATCACACCGCACTTCTTCAGCTCGGCGAGCATCCGATTGAGACTCTCCCGCGCCGATGCGGAGTAGTTCGCGAGCTCCTGATTCGTGAGCGGTACGGAGATCAGTATCCCCTCGTCCGTCTCCATCCCGTAGCTGTTCGCAAGACGGAGAAGCGTCGAGCAGAGTGCTCCCTTCTTTCCGTAGAGCACGAGGTCGCGGAATTTGAGATGCTGCTTGCGCATGTGCATCCCGATCAGCTTCAGCAGCGCGACAGCGAGGTGCGGATGCTTTTCGAGATACGCCTCCAGTACGGGAAACTCGATGGCGTAGACCTCGGCGGCACTGCGCGCAATCGCACTAAAGAGATAGGTCGGCTCATCCTCGTAGATTGGCAGCTCCCCGACGAGACTCCCCTTCGTCGCAAGACGCAACGCCAGAACACGCCCCGATGCACCGTATTTGACCACAAAGATATGCCCCGAGCGCACAATATAGAAATAGTGTGCCGGCGCGCCCTCACGATAGAGATACGCGCCATCGTGCAGGGAAATCACCTTGCCTGGAATCGACATCAGTTCCTTGATGAGTGCTTCCTGATTCATCTGCGCCCCCTCTCCACGATACCGTATCGTATATATTTATAGTAGCGAAAAAACAAAAAACTTCATGTGATATTCGTCACATACAGAGCAAATTTTTTTCACTATAATTTCATTTATCAACGTTATATGAAAAGGGAGAGATGGTCATGGAAAACAAGGACATTCTCGCCACGCTCGGCGAGAATCCATCCCGGCGCGACATCCTCGCACACTGGGAGCCGGAAAATGAAGTGTTTTGGAAACGATACGGCGAACGCATCGCCAAGCAGAACCTCTACACCTCTACGTTCGTTCTGACACTCGCCTTCGTCGCATGGACGATGTGGGCGACCCTCGCGCCGCAGCTGAACTCCGTCGGATTCCACTTCTCCGACAACGAGATCTTCACGCTCGCCGCGCTGCCGGGCCTCGTCGGTGCAACGGGACGCCTCATCTACACCTACCTCCCCGCCATCCTCGGCGGACGCAACTGGACGCTGATCTCGACGGCATCCCTGCTCATCCCGCTCATTGGGCTCGGCGGCGCGGTCACGGACACCTCGACGACCTACGACACCTTCGTCCTGCTCGTCGGCATCCTCGGCATCGCAGGGGCGAACTTCTCGTCCTCCATGGCAAACATCGGCTTCTTCTTCCCAAAATCTGAGAAGGGTCTCGCCCTCGGCATCAACGCGGGCATCGGCAACCTCGGCGTCTCCGTCATCTACCTCACCGCGCCGATGCTCCTCGGCCTGAGCTTCGGCGGGTTCTTCGGTGCACCGCTCGTGAACGCGGCAGGCCATGAGGTCTACCTCCAGAGCGTCTACTACTTCTGGGCAATCCCGACCGCGATAAGCCTCATCCTCATCTGGTTCTGCATGGACAATCTGCCCATCCCGCGCCAGAGCCCGCGCAGCATGATGTCCATCTTCAGCAACAAGCACACGTGGCTGCTCTGTGTCATCTACACCTGCGGATTCGGTTCGTTCATCGGCTACTCCGCCGCGCTCGCACTGCTCGTCAACCGCGAGTTCCCCGAGGTCTCCTTCACCTACGCCGCATTCCTCGGGCCGTTCATCGGTGCTGGCGTACGCCCCATCGGCGGCTGGGTCGCGGACAAGGTCAACAGCGGCTCGAAGGTCACACTCTACTCGCTCATCCTGATGCTCGTCGCCTGCATTGCGACCGTCATGGGCATCCAGTCGCATAACTTCCCGCTCTTCTTCGGGTCGTTCCTCGTGCTCTTCTTCTCAACCGGCTTCATCAATGCCGCATGCTTCCGTATGATCCCATTCGTCTTCAACAATCCTGTGCACTCCTCGCTCGTCACCGGATTTACGGCGGCGATTGCGGCATACGGCGCATTCTTCATCCCAAAACTGTTCGGCTGGGCGTATGGAACGCAGGGCAGCGTTACCCCCGCGTTCAACATCCTCATTGCCTTCACTGTGCTAACCATCGCCATCACGTGGTTCTTCTACGTGCGCAAGAGCGCAGGCATTAAGTGCTGAGGCTACGAGAGGCACTGATAGATTCAGCACTTCCCTAGCGCATAAACGCAGAACTGCCGTACCAAGGGGCAAATCCCTTGTGCGGCAGTTTTTTATCCCCGCCCCCATCTTGCACACAGCCCCCCCTATGCTATAATGAAAATAAGGGAATCGCTGATAAAATGAGGAAGAGAGGAGTACAGGCACGTGGAATGCAAAGCAATCCGAAACATGGCGGACGATGACAATAAAACACTCAACTACAAGATGAAGCTCCTGCTGGACATCGGGCAGACCCTGATGGAGAGCGGGGCGGACTGTGCACGCATCATTCGCGACATGAAACGGGCGGCGGTGCATCTGCGCATCCCCGCCGAGAACATCCAGTCCCACGTCACCTACACCACGCTCATGCTCAACGTCTGCGACGGCGAGCGCTCCTTCACCCAATTCCGCAAATGCATGAAACACGGCGTCAACCTCGCCGTCCTCGCCGCCATCAGCAAGCTCACATGGCGCATCCTGCGCGGCAACACGCCCATCTCTGCTATTGAGCATGCCATCACGCGCATCCGTGCACGTGCGCTCTGCTATCCCCACTGGGGCATCGCCCTCGGCGCCGCCGTCGGCTCGGGCGGCTCGTGCAAACTCTTTGGCGGCAGCTGGGAGGAGTCTCTCATCGCTACCATTGCGGCACTCATGGGTTTCATTGCACACCGTCTCAGCAACAAATACGCATTTAACCCCTATGCCTGTGCCATGATTACGGGCTTCGTCGCAACCATCTTCGCATGGGTGATCCCCGCTGCGCTCGGGCTCGGAACAATGTGGTACGCACTCGTTGCGTGCACCATCTTCCTCATGCCCGGCTTTCCCTCCGTCAACGCGGCGAGCGACGTGCTGAACCGCTTTACGACATCGGGCATGACGCGTGCCATGGACACCATGCTCATCATCGGCGGCCTGACCTTCGGCATCGCCTTTGCCATCCTCGTCGCGGGCGTGGGGAACATCTCCGGCGTCCACATCCAGCCCTCAGACACCTACCTCAATCAGGCAATCGCGGCAGCCCTCGCCGCCGGCGGCTTCTCCGTCATGTTCAACACACCGAAGAAACTCCTCGCCATCGTCGCCGTCGAGGGCATTGTCACCATGCTCATTCGCAACGTCCTCATCCTCGAGTTCGGACAGCCGCAGGCGCTCGGCTCCTTCGTGGCGGCGGCGTTCGTCGGCATCGCAGCACTCAAGGTCATCCACATCGTCCACACGCCGAACACCCTCCTCATCATCCCGCCCGTCATCCCCCTCATCCCCTGCGTTCTCCTCTACCGTCTCCTCTTCGCCGTCCTCCACATCCAGACCATCTCCGTCGAAGAACTGCTCGAGGCACTCCGCTTCGGCGTCAACGGCATCACCATCATCCTCGCCGTCGTCGTCGGCGTCTCCATCCCGAACATCTTCATCCAGCGGCGCATCGAACAACAACAGCAACGCGAGATCGACGCCATCATCAAGGCTCGTGCATCCGAGCGCTGATACATATCCATCAACGCACAAAAGACCTGCCCCTCTAAACCATCAGGTGATCGAGAGAGCAGGTCTTTTTATGCACCAGCCACAGGCCTATGGTCAGGACACCCCGGAGCGAGGCTCTATCCCCTTGATCGCACGCAACGCACGACTCAGTTCTGGCATATCCTCAGAAATAATCTCATCGCGCATAAATCTCTACCCCCGTTCGCTTGATTTCCTCGGCGATACGAGACTTTGGCTCGATATGCGTGATATCAAACACATCCATATCCTTACCGCTCAGAGCTTCTCGCAGTTCCTCCACAAGACCCATGAATTGAAGCCCACGCAAATTACTGTCCACGAGCAAATCTACATCGCTTTGGGATGTTGCCGTCCCCTTGCTGTAAGAACCGAAGAGAACCGCCTGTCGAATCCGATGCCCGGCAAAGATCGGCTGCAAGCGTTGTTTTATTTCATCACATGTATAAATCGTCTCCGACATATCCATCTCTCCGATCTGCACACTGCCTGCCATGACTTCCTGTATCTTTTCCGAGCCTCTTCATGTTATACCATACCATGACCTAAAACAAATCACAATATACGCATACATATTTACGTGCTAAGCTTCATCGTCGCTCTCAGAGGCACCCTGAAAAAATGAGAAAAGACTACTGCACAAAGCCGAATTTCCTTCATACACCAGTCTTACGGTATACGCTATATTGCCTACGCGCCGAGCAGACTGCCGACGATAATCCCGAGATACGTCCCAATCACATATCCCAGTGTACCGACGAGCATTGCGGGGCCGACCAGCTTATTCCACCCCTGCGAGATTGCCATCCCTGCCGCCGTCGTCGGTCCACCGATATTCGCATTGGAAGCGACAAGAATATCCTCCAGATTAAAATGGAGCAGTTTCCCGCCGACCAGACAGAACAGCATATTCACAACGACGACGATCAGACAGAACACAAAGAGAAGCGGTGCACTCGTCAAAATCTCCATAATGGATGCGGGAACACCAATCACGAAAAAAAACATATAGATAAAGAACGTGCCGATTTCCTGCGCCCCGTTTAGTGAGGAGGCCTGCTTTTCAAAGAACGTGGCAAAGATCATCGAGATCAGCGTAATCCAGACATACTGACTGCCGAGGAATGTGTTGCACATCTTCGTAAACCAGCTGACATCGGAGGGAATCACCGCACCGAACGTTGCTCCGATGAATTTCGACACGGTAACAACAACGACGGCATAGGTCATGCACATCGCAATATCACGCAGAGAAATATCCCTACGACCCCAATACTTTGCCGCGAGCGTCTTCCCGTCATCGGATGCGCCGTGCTGCTCCACTGCGTCGATCAGCGGATGCTTATAGATGCGGCGAAAGAACGCATTTCCCGCGATACCGAGAAGAATCAGGAAATAAATTGCCATATTGAGATTGTCCGCGACCGTCGTTGCCGAGACAAGCGATCCACTGACCTTGAACGCATCGGCAAGCGCGGTAAAATTCACGCCGCCACCGATATACGACCCCGTCATCATCGCCGCCACCTTCGGCAGCCCGTCGACGGCAGAGCCGAGAAGTACGCAGCCGATCAATGTACCGCAGATCGTCCCTGCCGCACCGATCAGAAAAATGATCACCAGACGTCCCGTCTCATGCCAGATCTTCTGCATGTTGCTCTGTAAAAGAAGCAGGGGAATCGCAATTGGAACAGCATAGCCCCAGACAACATCGTCGTAGAGCTCCGCATGGGCGGGTATGACCCCCGCATTGACTAAAACAAGTGCAATGACGAGCGCAATCACCGCGCCCGTGATGCGGGAAGCCCACACATACGTCTGCTCAAGATAAATCGACGCCGCCACAGCCAGCAGCATAACGCTCATGAGCACCCATGTATTCTCCGGACGAACCAGTGTATTCATAGAAGCCCCTTTCTCATGGATCGACAAAACATCGACCAAACAATATCACAAACTCCTCAGTTACTCAATATAAACGCGCGGAACACGCGTAGAAATGAGGCAGAGAACTTCATAGTTGATCGTATGCGCCCATGCAGCGACCTCATCTACAGACAGTGTCTCCGAGCCAAACAGCGTACACACATCCCCCACCTGTGCTTCGGGAATATCCGTGACATCAATCATGAACTGATCCATGCATATCCGCCCCGCGATAGGGGCACGCTTTCCGCAGACCTCGACCGCCCCACTTCCGTAGGCGCGGATGTAACCATCCGCATAGCCAACCGTCAGGGTTGCGATACGTGTCTCACGCGCAGCTATGAACGTCCGCCCATAGCCGACAGACGCCCCGGGAGGAATTGTTTTAATGAAGACAATCCGTGCACAGAACTTCATGCAGGGATGCAGATCCATACTGCGCACCACCTCAGGCGAGGGCCAAAGTCCATACTGGATAATCCCCGCGCGCACCATATCGAAATCCGCATCAGGGTATTCTAGAACTGCTGCCGAGGCAGCAATGTGCTTTAGAGGAACATGAATCCCCATCACCTCGATCGCGTCACACGCCTCTTGGAAAAGCTGCATCTGATGCGCCGTAAAGGATTGATCCGCCGTATCTGCCAAAGCGAAATGCGACGACAGCCCCTCCAGCTCCACATTGGGCAGCGCGACAATGCGCCGTGCCATATCCGCCGCATCCTTCGGAGCGACGCCGATGCGTCCCATCCCCGTCTCGATCTTGAGATGCACCTTGACCGTCTTACCCTGCCGTACCGCTTCCTGCGACAGAGCCTCAACGAGATCCATCTGACAAACCGTCTGCGTGATATTATCGTAGACAATCTCGCTCGCACTCTCTGCGCCGATCAATCCTAGGATCAGAAGAGGCGTCGTAAAGCCCGCCGCCCGCAGCTTGAGTGCCTCCGAGAGCGTCGCTACGGCGAGGTAGTCCGCGCCCTCATCGAGTGCAATGCGCGCGACGGCGACCGCACCATGCCCATAGGCATCCGCCTTGATAACAGCACAGAGTTTTGTCTTTTTTCCAATACGCTTGCGTATCTCGCGATAGTTATGGGCGATTGCGCTCAGATCAACCTCTGCCCACGCAGTATATCGCAGCATAGCATCCCCGTCTTTCTAAAGAATCACCGATACATTCTGCTACACCATCTCGACGCATCTTTTTTCGTACAGTAGCAGAAAATCTTCCACAGAGCATTCTTTGCGTCCGATTTTTCACCTTATTCGGATGAAAAAACCTGCGTCAATTTGACAAGTTCCATTGGACCAGCAATTCCTAAAAAATTTTCAAAAAAATGATTAACAGGAGTATATCACAATGATGGACCGTCGGCTATATCGGAATTGAAATTCTTGCATACAGAGATTGATATATATCACAGTACTTCCATGTAAATCACAATTTTTATCACATTATGCGAAATAACATCATTCTTTTTTATCCTTCATACTTTGTGAAAAATTCGCGGAATTGTGAGTTCAAGTCTACTTCAATCGACATTTTTACTAAATTTCAATACTTGACAAAAATATCTGAATTATGCTAATATCACAATCAAGGTATACCTCTAGAGATTACTTAGTCGTTTCACCCTTCTGTATTTTATCTATGTAGTAGGAGGAAAAAACATGATTGTAGGCGTTGCAAAGGAAATCAAGAACAATGAGTTCCGCGTCGGTATGACTCCCTCGGGTGTTGAGGCAATGCGCCGTGCCGGTCATACGGTTCTGATCGAGGAGAGTGCCGGTGTTGGCAGCGGCTTCACGGATGCCGACTACAAAGCAGTCGGTGCCGAGATCGTCTCGGATAAGAAGGCTCTGTTTGATCGTTCGGAAATGATTGTTAAGGTAAAAGAGCCGCTGGAGTCCGAGTATGACCTCTTCCATGAGGGTCAGATCCTCTTCACCTACCTCCATCTCGCAGCAGAGCCCGAGCTCACGAAGGCACTCCTTCAGAAGAAGGTTGTCGGTATCGCCTATGAGACGGTTCTCGGCAAGCAGGGCCGCGGCCTCCCGCTGCTCGCTCCGATGAGTGAGATCGCAGGCCGTATGTCCGTCCAGATCGGTGCGCAGTTCCTCGAGAGCCGTTACGGCGGCAGCGGCGTCCTCCTCGGCGGTATCGCTGGTGTCTCGGCCGGTCAGGTCGTCATCATCGGCGGCGGCAACGTCGGTACGAACGCAGCAAAGATCGCTGTTGGTCTCGGCGCACGCGTCACGATCATCGACCTCTCGATCGAGCGTCTGCGTCAGCTCGATGATATGTTCGGCGGCCGTGTCGTCACCGAGTTCTCCTCGAGCTACAACATCGCAAAGTGGGTCAAGGAAGCTGACCTCCTCGTCGGCTCCGTCCTCATCCCGGGCGCACGCACCCCGATCCTGGTCACCGAGGAAATGATCAAGACCATGAAGAAGGGCTCCGTTGTCGTCGACGTTGCCATCGACCAGGGCGGCTCGATCGAGACGTGCGACCACTGCACGACGCATGAGAACCCGACCTTCGAGAAGCACGGCGTTGTCCACTACTCCGTTGCAAACATCCCGGGCGCTGTCTCCCGCACCTCGACGCTTGGTATTACCAACGCGACGATCTCCTATGCGGTTGACATCGCAACGAAGGGCTACAAGGCTGCCCTTCAGCAGGTGCCCGGTCTGAAGTATGGTCTCAACACCATTGACGGTCATCTCACGAACGAGGCTGTCGGCCAGGCTCTGAACCTCCCGTTCAAGTCCATCGACGAGTTCCTTAAGTAATTTGTGAACTGACTGCTGAGGGGCTGTTTCACTCTCATATATCGATATGTGCTGTGAAACAGCCCCTTTTACAAGTTTTGTTTGACAATATGTTTGAAAGAAAGGCGTGAAGGCTTTATGTTTTTTAAGAAAAAAACACTGGAAGACTTCAGTGCCCAGCGTAAGGACAGCGGTATGCTCCGCACGCTGAGCACGATGGATCTAACCTTCCTTGGCATCGGCGGCATCATTGGCTCGGGCGTGTTCGTTCTGACCGGTATCGGTGCGGCACGCTATGCGGGGCCCGGTATTGTTCTTTCCTTTATAGCAGCAGGTCTCCTCTGTATGCTCGTCGGTCTCGCCTACGCAGAGCTGGCATCGCTCATCCCGGCGGCGGGCAGCGCATACGCCTATACGTTTGCCTCCCTCGGCGAGGGCATGGCGTTCCTCTGCGGATGGTCGCTGATCATCGGCTACATCGTTACCGCGAGTGCGGTCGCCGTCGGATTCTCCGCCTACTTCTCCGGGATGATGGCGTCCCTCGGCATGGAGATACCGAAGGCACTCCTCACAACAGCACCGGAGGGCGGTATCATCAATCTGCCCGCCGTTGTCATCACGCTCATCATCGGCGCCATCCTCGCTCATGGCACGAAGGAGAGTTCGCGTCTCAACACGATCCTCATCTCGCTCACGCTGTGCGCGATCGTCGCCTACGTTGTGGTCACGTCGCCCCATGCAGTGGCGGCGAACCTCGATCCGTTCCTTCCGTTCGGTGCCGGCGGCATCATGGCAGGCGCAGCGGTCGTGTTCTTCTCCTTCATGGGATTCGATACGGTCGCAACCTCCGCCGAGGAGTGCAAGACGCCGGAGAAGAGTCTCCCGATCGGCATTATCGCATCGGTCTTTGTCTGCCTCTGCATCTACTCCGTTGTGGCACTTGTTCTCACGGCGACGATCCCCTACACGGATCTCGACCGCGCAGATCCTGTCGCCTACTGTCTGCGTCTCATCGGCTACACGAGTCTCGCAAACCTCGTTACGGTCGGCATCCTCTTCGGTATGATTACGACCCTCATCGTCTACATTTTCGGTCAGGCACGCGTCTTCTTCGCCATGTCGCGTGACGGCTTCCTCCCAAAGTCGATGGCAAACATCCATCCGAAGTATGGCACGCCGTACTTCATCACGCTCGTCGGCTCGGCGCTCATCGCGTTCATCGCAGGCTGCGTGCCGATGCTCTACATCGTCGAGCTCGCGAACACCGGTGTTCTTGCGGCATTCTTCATCGTCTTTGTCGGGCTGATCCAGCTCCGCCGCAATTCCCCCGATCTGCCGCGCACGTTCCACTTCCCGGCGCTCTACCTCTTCGCACCGATCGGCATGGCAGTCTGCCTGTACCTGATCTGGGCACTGTCGGCGGTCACGAACATCACGTTCATCGTGCTGATGGTGGTTGGCTTCTTCTTCTACAACAGCTATGCGCCGAAGCATCGCTGCTGGGATAAGGCCTCCTCAAGCAGTGCGAACGGTGAATCATCCTACAGTGACAGCACCGCGTCGTCCTAAGTATTTGCTCCTGTAGGCAACTGGCTGCTGCAGAAAGACGAAATGTCTTCCTGCAGCAGCTTTTTCTTGTTCTCACACTGTTGGCATCGAGAACGTCTGCCAATCTTGCATTCGATGAACTTATAAGGCATAATAGAGATAGGAGGAAAGCGATGCACCCGATTTATTTTTACCGTGACAAGCAGGGACGGCGTCCCGTAATTGAGTATCTTGATGAACTCGCCGCACGCAAGGACAAAGACAGCCGCATCAAACTCAACAAAATAAATGACTACATCGAAGCTCTGAGCCGCGAAGGGACACGCCTCGGAAAACCGTACGTCAAACATATTGGTGGCGACCTGTGGGAACTGCGTCCTCTGCGTGACCGCATCTTCTTTGTCGCGTGGCACGAGGGCAGTTTTGTTCTCCTCCATCATTTCATGAAAAAGACGGTGAAGACCCCGCCGCGTGAAATCGAACAAGCAAAGAGAGAACTCAAAGAACTGCAAGAAGGAGGAAATCATCATGCAGAATAACAGCGCCATCGGCGAATCTTGGGAAGAAGTTCGCAGCCGCATCTTCACACCAGAGGAGATTGCAGAAAGCGACCTGCGTGTTGCACTCATCGGCGAACTCATCCGCGCACGTCAGGAACGCGGTATCACACAGAAACAGCTAGAGGAGATGAGCGGTATTACACAGCCTGTCATTGCCCGCCTTGAGCGCGGGACAACCAGCCCCAATATCTCTACGCTAACGAAACTCCTTGCACCACTCGGGAAGAAGCTCGCAATCGTCCCGATATAAAGGTTGAATGGTTTAACCCCGTCGAATTCGGCGGGGTTAGAAATGCAATTTGCATAAGACGCAAAATGCAATAGCGGATACCGCAAAAAATTCAAGATACCGCTACGGAGTTGGTAAGTTGGAACTCGCAATCCCTAATCAACGCAATCCAAAAATATTAACGCGCACTGTCCCAAATTGCAAAGTAAAAACCGCCCGATGCTACCAACACCGAGCGGCAGACATGACGCGAATCATGCCCCAATTCATGTAAATTCTACCATAACGCTATAGGCTCGCGCATCACGCCGCAGATCGGGGATATTTACTTGCAGGAACTACGTCCGCGTGACATTGATCTATGGGTCAATGAACTCGCCCATGCAGGACTATCGCAAGGAACCATCCGTCAAACAAAGACGGTGCTCTCCATTGCACTGAAGTATGCCATCTACCTCGCCGAACTCATCACCGCGACCCCTACGACGGGAATCAACATCCCGCGAAGTGCGCCGCACAAAGTGGTGATGCGCACCATCATCACGCCGGAACAGTTCGCCGCCATCCCCGAAAGCAACAAATACTACCCGCTGCTCAAAATACTCTATCACACAGGCCTCAGAATCAGCGAAGCACTCGGGCTTACGTGGGATGATATCGACCTTGAGACGGGGGCGGTCTCCATCTCCCGTCAGAGAATACAAGCGGGGTATTTTGATACGCCAAAAACAAAAACAAGTGCACGGACATTTTATGCGGATGCGCTGCTTCTCTCCTATTTGCGTGCGCTTAAAAAAGAGCAGACGAAAGACGAACTGCGTTTCGGACAGGCGTATCAAATCGCCTATGAGAGCAAGGACGCGGATCGCGTGTTCATTCTCCTGCCAAAACGGCTATATCCCGCCATCCCGGCGGAACGCCGTCCGCTGCTCTGCGTTCATCCGACGGGGATCCCCTACGCACATGAGAACGTGCGTTACGCGCTTTACAGATTAGGGCTGAACTCTCACAGCTTCCGCCACACGCACGCGACACGGCTGATCGAATCCGGCGCGAAGCCCGTTGATGTTGCCGCCCGCCTCGGTCATGCGGACGCGACGATCACGCAGAATCTCTATGCGCATGACACAGACGACATGCAGCAGGAGACCGCCCGCATCTTCGAGCGTTTTGTAGACAATGGGTGTATGTAGACAATTTGTAGACAAACGACGGTTAGAGGAGCGAAAAGACTAGAAAATACAAGTACTTATTTCTATTTCTTGTATTTTAAGGCATAATATGAGAAAAGACAATGTGGACACCCGATTAAGGAGGGAAATCCACCATGGCACATCTACCCGACCACTATACGTACCCTGCCATACTCCAAAAGATCGGCGATCATTATGGGGTTTACTTCCCCGATCTTCCCGGCTGTATCGCAACAGGCGCCGCCGCAGATGAAGCATTCGCCGCAGCTAAAGAAGGGCTCGCCCTGCATCTATGGGGAATGGAGCAGGACGGCGATACGATTCCGAAGCCCAGTGCAGTCGATACCCTCCAAATGAAGCAGGGTGACGTGCTATGTCTCCTCGATGCAAATATGTTCTCCATGCGTGCCGAGATGAATCATCGCCCCGTGAAAAAGACGCTCACGATTCCATGGTATCTCAACGAACTCGCCGAGAAGCATCGCCTTAACTTCTCTCAGATTCTCCAATCTGCACTGCGTGACCGCCTGTCTGTCTGACAGGCGACCATATTCACAGTGGACTATGGCACGACGTTTATTTTTGTGTTAAAATAGAAGTGTTTTGAGTAATGTAGGAGAGTGACATGAACGAGCGGTACAGATGGATTGGTGCGGCACTTTGTCGTGCGTTCGTCCTCGTCTGTGCCGCCGTGCTCGTGCTCACTGCGACGTCAACACTGCTCACGCGTGCGGGGATGCCCTTTGCGGGCGCATATACGGGCAGCGTGCTCGCCGCTGCGGTGGGGACGCTCATCGTCTCGCGCAATGGTGCGCCGCGCGTTCTCCTCCCCTCCCCTGCCATCACGGCATGGCTGGTCTACGAGGAGATCATCGCGCGCGGTATTGCATGGCAGGATGTACTCATTGTCTCTGCTGTCACAGCGCTCATGGGTGCGCTGCTGATGCGTGCCGCATCCATGGGGCGCATGATCGACGCTCTTCCGCCCGTGATTCGCACGGGACTTCTGCTGTCACTCGCACTCGGGATACTGACGCAGGCGGCGCAGGCGGCACGCATTCTCCTTCCGTCGCCGTGGGCACTCACGATGGGCGGTATGCTCTCCGACCCGCTGACGTACTTCACGCTCGTCGGCGTCCTCCTCGTGCTTCTGCTCTATGTGCGGCAAAAGGAGCTGGCTCTGCCCATTGGCATTGGCATCGTTCTGCTGCTCACATGGGTGGAGGGGTTCTGGGAAATCCCTGCTGCGCCGTTTTTGCAGCCCGAGCTTGCTCTGCCGCTCATGGCAGGAGGACAGGACACACTCGATGTTCCCGCCGCCATCGGGCTCGGCATAACACTCCTCATCGCACTCACGGTGGAGAGCGCTGCCGTGCTCTCGGCAGAGGGTGCGCGTCCACCCGCCAAACCCGACACGCCGCTCATACGGCTCTTTGCCGTCAGCGGCATCGGCAGTCTCCTCGGCGCATTTCCGCTCAGTATCGCACCGATCTCTGCGGCGCTGCCCGTTGCGGAGGAGCGGCGCATCGGCGGCATTCCTTCCACAGCAATGGGGACGGCTCTGCTCCTCTTCCTGCTGCTCCCCTGCGCGCCGCTGCTCGCGGCACTGGCGGAGTTCCCCGCCGCGCCGGCACTTGCCCTTGCCATGCTGGGGCTCATGCTTCTCCGGCGTGCGCTCGCGCAGCTGCAGAGCGCAAAACGTCTCACGCTGTGCGATGCCGCCGTCCTCGCCATCTTCGTCCTCGCGACCTACGACCTGCGGACGGGGCTGACACTCGCCCTACTGACGTGGGTGCTGCTCATGGCAGCGGGCGGGACGCATCATGCCATACACCGCAGCACGATCGTGCTGACGGTCATTCTTATTCTGTCGCAGCTCTTTCCATGGCTGCCGTAAAGGCACGCAGAGGCTATCTGCGTGCCCGCAATATGGGAGGTACATTTTCTTGCGTAAGGATATTCTTCTGCGCGGCTCACTTGCCGCAGCCCTTGGTCTTTTCATTTTGTCAGCAAACAGTGCCGATGCGCGCCGTGTCCATGACCCGAATACAGCGACAAAGGTGCATACGGAGCGCGGCACGGATGCGTCGACAGACGATTTCCGCACACGGATCAGCAATCTCCTGAAGCAGGCGGAGGAGGCAGAGGAAGCCGAACAGCATCCGCCCCTCAGCGTCCCCAAGACGCTCTCGGAGTACGATACGGCGATCATCGGGACACCGCTTGCGAGCCAGCAGCAGTGCGTGGACTATCTCCTCAGCGTGAACCCCTATCCCGCCATCTCGGTCTCACCGAAGGAGCTCGTCTCCTACTACTATGAGGAGGGGGAGCGCGAGGGCATCCGTCCCGATGTTGCATTCGCACAGGCGCTCAAGGAAACAGGTTTTTTCCGCTACGGCGGTACAGTCACACCTGACCAGAACAATTACTGCGGACTGGGAACGACGAGCTCGGAGGTCAAGGGTGCGTATTTTGCTACCTCGCAGCTCGGTGTCCGCGCCCACATTCAGCATCTGCTTGCCTACGCCTCAACGCGCCAGCCGGCATTCCCCGTCGTTGACCCGCGCTACAGCCTCGTTCGCAGTGTCTACGGCACGGGTACGCTCGGCAACTGGCAGGATCTGAACGGCCGCTGGGCTGTACCTGGCGACTCATACGGGCAGAGCATTCTCTCGATGTTCCGCGCCATCCTTCGCAAATAGAAAAGGAGTACGGATAGATGATTACCGTCAACAATCTCAGCCTGCAGTTCGGCAAGCGTGTCCTCTACAAGGACGTCAATCTAAAGTTTACTCCCGGGAATTGCTACGGCATCATCGGCGCGAACGGCGCGGGGAAATCGACCTTCCTCAAGCTGCTCTCGGGCGACATCGAGCCGACGGGCGGCATCGTGGAGATCACGCCCGGAGAGCGTCTCGCCGTCCTGCAGCAGGATCACTATGCCTACGATGAGGTCGAGGTACTGCGTACGGTCATCATGGGACATGCACGTCTCGTGGAGATCATGGACGAAAAGGATGCGCTCTACGAGAAGCCCGATTTCTCCGACGAGGACGGGATGCGCGCCTCGGAGCTCGAGGCAGAGTTCGCCGAGCTCGACGGCTGGAACGCAGAGACGGAGGCGGCACAGCTGCTGAACGGTCTCGGCGTCTCGGACGACAAGCATCATCTCAAGATGAACGAACTCACCCCATCGGAAAAGGTGCGCGTCCTGCTCGCACAGGCACTCTTCGGCTCGCCCGACATCCTCCTGCTCGACGAGCCGACAAACCACCTCGACGTTGCCTCGATCAACTGGCTCGAGAACTTCCTCGCGGACTTCCCGAACACGGTCATCGTCGTCTCGCATGACCGCCACTTCCTCAATCAGGTCTGCACCTACATCTGTGACGTGGACTTTGGCAAGATCTCGCTCTACGCCGGCAACTATGACTTCTGGTATCAGTCCAGTCAGCTTGCGCTCCAAATGGCAAAGGATGCAAACAAGAAGAAGGAAGAGAAGATCAAGGAACTTCAGACCTTCATCCAGCGCTTTGCCGCCAATGCCGCAAAGTCCCGTCAGGCGACCTCGCGCAAGAAGCTGCTTGAGCGCATCACACTCGACGACATCAAGCCGTCGGCACGCCGCTATCCGTACATTGCCTTTACCCCCGACCGTGAGGCAGGTGATCAGCTGCTCACCGTCGAGGGGCTGTCCAAAGAGGTGGATGGGCGTCAGCTGCTGAAAAATGTCAGCTTCACCCTCAAGAAGGGTGACAAGGTTGCCTTCGTCGGGCCAAACGGCGCGGCAAAGACGATGCTGTTTAAGATCCTCATGGGCGAGGAGGAAGCGGACGAGGGCACGTTCAAATGGGGCGTCACAACGACACAGGCCTACCTGCCCTCGGACAATACTGCCTACTTTGACGGCGTCAAGCTCAATCTCGTGGACTGGCTGCGCCAGTACTCCAAGGACCCGGACGAGACATTCGTACGTGGCTTCCTCGGACGGATGCTCTTTTCGGGCGAGGAGAGCCAGAAGCGCGCCGAGGTGCTCTCGGGCGGCGAGCGTGTCCGCTGCATGCTCTCGCGCATGATGCTCTCGGGTGCGAATGTGCTGATCTTCGACGAGCCGACCGACCATCTCGACCTCGAGTCGATCACCGCCCTCAACAATGGCCTGATCTCCTTCTCGGGCACGATTCTCTTTGCCTCGCGCGACCATGAGTTCACGCAGACGGTCGCGAACCGCATCATTGAGATCACGCCCGTCGGCGTCGTAGACCGCATCTCGACGTACGATGAGTACCTGAGCAACGAGACGGTAAAGCAGCAGCTCGCGGAGAAGTACAAAAAGTAATCGACGATACGCTGAATCATGCGGGCATGACAGTCAGGTATATGAACCCATACGGCGGGAGGTGAGACGATGCTCGGCGTACTGCTGCAAGGCACCGAAAACAAAAACGCCGCGCTGCGGCTGCGTGAGATGGTGACGGTACTGCGCCGTCACGACATCGTCCACGGCCTCACGCCGGAAAAACTGCGCGCCATCTTCGAGGATCTCGGACCAACATTTGTCAAGTTCGGCCAGATCATGAGCATGCGCCCCGACTTTCTGCCGACGGAGTACTGCGATGAACTGATGAAGCTCCAGACAGCGGCACGTCCTCTCGCCTTCCCCATCATCCTCTCCATCGTCGAGCAGGAGTACAACCGCGACTGGAACAAGGTCTTTCGCACGATCGACAGCACGCCGCTTGGCTCTGCCAGCATCGCGCAGGCACACCGCGCCACGCTCGCCTCAGGCGAGGAGGTCGTCATCAAGGTGCAGCGCCCCGGCATCCACGAGATCATGCGTACCGACCTCATGCTCATGAAGCGCGCTGCCACCCTCATCCGTCTCGTCAGCAGCGACGATGTCGTGGACTTTCGCACGCTGATGGACGAGATGTGGAATATCGCCAAGCAGGAGATGGACTTCCTCATCGAGGCAAGCCACATCGAGGAATTTACACATCTCAACCGCGACAATCCCTTCGTCTCCTGCCCGCGCGTCCTGCGCGATCTCTCGACGCAGCACATCCTCGTCATGGAGTACATCGACGGCATCCCGCTCGACCAGACGGATGCTCTCCACGCGGCAGGGGTCAACGTCACGCAGATTGGGCGGCGGCTCGGCGAGAACTATGCCAAGCAGATCATCGAGGACGGTTTTTTTCACGGTGACCCGCATCCCGGCAACATCCGCATCCGCAGCGGCAACATTGTCTGGCTCGACCTCGGCATGATGGGACGTCTCAGCAATCGCGACCGCACGGCTCTGCGGCGCGCGATCATAGCACTCGCCACGCACGACACCTTTGAGATGAAGGCCGCCATCCTCGCTCTCGGCATTGTCAAGGGACGCATCGACCATGCACAGCTCTATCAGGACATCGACGTCATGATGGAGCAGTACGGCTCGCTCGACTTTACCGACGTACACATGGGCGTTCTGACGAATCAGATTCTCGGCATCCTACGGATGCATCACATCGGCTGTCCGAGCGGGCTTGCCATGTTTGCACGCGGTGTCATGACCGTTGAGATTGTCATGCGCCGCTGCGCGCCTGAGGTCAGCTTCCTTGAGATCTTTGCGCGCAGCCTTTCCCTTGGGATTGTGCAGGGCATGACGTGGCGCGAGGGGCTCTCAAAGGCGCGGCAGGAGGGCATCATGCTCCTGCGCAAATCCGTGCAGATCCCGGAGCAGCTCGCCGACCTCCTCAAGATGACCATGGGCGGGCAGACGAAGCTCAACATCGATCTCACGGGGTCGGAGGAGCCCGTACAGCGTCTCGATAAGATGATCAACAAGCTCATCATCTCGCTTCTCTGCGCGGCACTCCTCATCGCATCGAGCACGATCTGCACCACGAATATGCAGCCACAGATCGGCGGCATCCCCCTCCTCGGCATTCTCGGCTATCTCATCGCATTCATCCTGAGCCTGCGGCTCATCTGGAACATTCACAAGGGAGTGTAGAGCTATGCGCGGCATACGCGGCGCCATTACCGTTGGGCGCAACGAAAAGGAAGAAATCTGGCAGGCGGCACAGGAACTCGTCACGGAGATTCTGCGCACGAACAATATCACCCCCGCTGACATCGGCGCCGCCATCTTCAGCGTCACCGAGGATCTCACGGCGGCATTCCCCACGGCGGGCGTGCGCCGCATCCGCGGATTCGACCTTGTCCCCCTCTTTGACGCGCGCCAGTGTGCCATCGAGGGCAGCCTCCCGCGCTGCATCCGCATCCTCCTCCTCGTCAACACGGATCTGCCGCAGAGTGACATCCATCATATCTATCTGCGTGCAGCGGCGGAGCTGCGGCCGGATTTGGAGAGTTAGACAGTTATAGAAGGGGCTGCTGCACATTTGTTTCGTGCAACAGCCCCTTAATTATTGGGCGCTTTTCTATGTCAACGGAGAATGCCGGAGTGAAAGCCCACTGGGGCGTCTCATGCACGACTTCTTTTGCAGTGATCCGAATGATATGTACAGTGATGTGCTCGCCGAGCGCGTACGCTTTTTCAAAGAAGACGAAAAGGGGGTTGCAGCTATGTGTAAGATAATGGAGGAAATACGAAAAGACGGAGAAGTTCAGGGAGCAGAAACGGAGCGTCTAAAGAACATCAAAAGTCTCATTCAGCGAATGGGGGTTACTGCCGAGGTCGCAATGGATGCACTAAACATTGCAAAGGACGATCAACCAAAGTATCTGGCCCTCCTCTAATGTGGAAGTCTGCGTCATTTGTTGCATACACATATTTTATGCCAGGAGCCGGTGTTTGAAGACACTGGCTTCTGTACTTTTTGCACAAAATTGAGGCTGCTGCACGTTTGTTTCGTGCAACAGCCCTTTTCTCTATCGTGAATTGTATCTGGTTTTACTGCGCAATCCCACTGCGCGCCGCTTCTCTGCTCAGCGTTTGCGCATCCACGCAGGGATGTCGATGATGTCCGTGCCGCCTGCGCCACTGTTCGGCTCGACGACGTTCATGCGGCTCTGCTGTCCGCCGGAGGGCGGAACGATCGCAGCGGCGGGACGCGCCTGTGCCTGCGGCTGTGTGGGACGTGCGGGCTCCTTGGGCGTACTCGATGCGCCACCGAGCCCCGGCATACGGATCCAGTCCTCGGAGATGCCCGTCGTTGGCTCTTCCTGTGCCGCAGCAGTGCCGGGTGTGCACCCCGCACTCGCACCGAAGCCCGTTGCGACAACGGTGACGCGCACGCTGTCCTCCAAGCTGTCATCGACGCCGATACCCCAGATGATGTTCGCCTGACGACCGTTTGCCGCATTCGTAATCATGCTGTTGAGCCACTCGGAGGCCTCGTTGACCTCGAACATGCTGAGGTTCTTCGATCCCGTAAAGTTGAGGATGACGGAGGTCGCGCCCTCGATGCTGGTCTCAAGGAGCGGCGACTCGATCGCCGCCTTTGCCGCCGCAACGGATGCGCCCTCGCCGCGCGCCTCGCCGATGCCCATGATCGCAGCACCGCCGTTTGCCATGGTCGTATGCACGTCGGCAAAGTCGAGGTTGACGACGCCCTGATTCGTAATGAGGTCGGTGATGCCCTTGACTCCCTGCCAGAGGACGTTATCCACCTTGCTGAATGCCTCGGTGACGGGCGTGCTCTTGTCGATGATCTTCATCAGGCGGTCGTTCGGGATGGTGATGATGGTATCAACGTGCTGCTGCAGGTTCTCGATGCCTGAGTCTGCGTTGCGCGCACGCGTCATTCCCTCATAGGAGAAGGGACGCGTCACAACGGCGACGGTCAGCGCACCGAGTTCACGCGCACACTCCGCCACGACGGGAGCTGCCCCCGTTCCCGTGCCGCCGCCCATACCAGCCGTGATAAAGACCATATCCGCACCGCGCAGTGCCTCAAGGATCTGCTCGCGGCTCTCTGTCGCCGCTGCTTCGCCGATCTCCGGACGCGCACCTGCACCGAGTCCACGCGTACGCTTCTCGCCGATCTGGATACGGACAGCCGCCTTGGATTGGAGCAGTGCCTGCGAATCCGTATTGATCGCCACAAACTCAACGCCCTGCAGTCCGGAGTCGATCATGTTGTTGACGGCATTTCCGCCGCCGCCGCCGACGCCGATGA